>Ga0116229_10002087_pt1 | contig 32087 bp, 19 predicted proteins | sample S1TSphgellanicum_3_FD_87313 | JGI IMG/M metagenome (GOLD analysis project Ga0116229, IMG submission 87313) | Host-associated microbial communities from peat moss isolated from Minnesota, USA - S1T2_Fc - Sphagnum magellanicum MG | ecosystem: Host-associated > Plants > Peat moss > Unclassified...
ATATATATATATATAAAGGGAAAAAAGTCCCATCCTAATTTAGCTAATTGGGTCCAAACATGGTTGGGGTGTCAAAAAAAAAAGTTTCATGAGAAATCTAACAAACCCCCTTAATTGAATGTGTCTTTAAAATGTAATTACACATTCATATTGGATTTTATTTTTTCATAGATACATACACTATTAAGGTACTATTGTATGCAAACCATTTATAATTTGAACAAACTTAAGGTGTCTTGACAAGTCAAGGGGGAAAATTTTGAACTTTGTCTCCCTTGGTGAAAAATGTTTCAAGGATTCATCAAAAATGTATAACATATTATTTTGCCCCAAATTTATATTATGAATAGCTTAAGCATTAATGTATAAAACATTAAAATGTGATAAGAGCAAAATGCATTATTACAATGTACAAGGTTCCAAAAAATGAAATTTCTGGGAAGTATTGGGCATAGATAAATCATGGCCCATATTGGAGAATTTTTATTAATCTTAATTTTATAATTGAAAAACACTTATACACTAGGTGCCTACATAAAATTTGGAAGGAATTTATATCATTTGACATGGAAGAGCAAGGGGCAAACTCGGATAGGTCTTAAGTTTCGTGAAGAGAAATAAGTTTGGGAAGCCCTTTTTGTGCTTCAAATGGGATACCCCAATCGTGCTTTGACCTAGTTGACAAACTTAAATGTTCACTATGATCATGTAATGTTACAACCTACTACATAAGAACAAAAATATGATAATGTTACTTATCCACCTCAATTACATATGATAAATGAGCTCAAATGCATCATTTAAGCATACAAATTGTTGCATTAAAATAATAATTATATGGACTAATTAATTAGTGAAAGGTTGTAGGTTGATTGATTGTGTTGTTGAATTTATGAATACATATTACATCTATGTTACCCCAATTGAGGGGTAATCTTAGGTATAAAAGATAACCCATAAATCAAATAATTAGTTTTGTGTAAATTGACACTTACATCTTGTATAGACTATAGCAACATAAGCAAGCTTAAGGGTGATCAAGGCCTTTGTTAAAAATGTTCATGCATAGTTCATTCAATTTGCACAATAGTGATTTCAAAGCTGAAGTTGAATTCAATTCTTTAAATGGGTCCAAATTCTTTAAGGTGTAACAAAATCTTGTCATAATGTCACCCTTTTCTATCTTTTTTACCTAGTCAATTTATACCATGTAAAGACACATTTATGGATGATTATGATGGAATCTAGAATTGTAATGGTTTAAAATATAATCCTTTTGAAAATTTTGACAACTTTTGACTTGTTATTTTTTATGGGGATCAAAATATAAGGTGGAAAAGGACTATAGTAAGGATTAGGCCTTTTTTGTCTTGTGTGGTACACCTTAAAAAAATTTCACCCAAATTTCCTATTAATTAGTGATACATAAATGGTAATTTGAACATCAAATTACATTTGCTTCCATCAAAGTGCAACTTTGAAAATCCTTGATTGTCAATGGTAATGGTGAATGATGTTTCCAACCTAATGATTCCACCCTCTTGTTTGTGCTTCGCAAAATTTACATTGAAATAGCAAGGTATATTACATTATTAAATTGAAGTCAAACCCAATTGCAAAAGTGAACTCCTTTATGTCACAAATAACATTAAAAAATTGTGTATTTTTTGTTTCACAAAGGAAAAAATAGAAATCAATTTTTTTCACATTATTGTTTTTGAGTTTTCTTTATATTATGTAATGGCAAACATATGCATATAATGCATTTCCCTACCATTCCTTATATATTCACATGTTTCAATGATATATTAAAAATACAACTATATAAACAAATCCTACATTTTCAACATCAAACTAATTTATGACTTAAAAACCTAAAAAACTAAATAGGCATTATATTTGTTGTAATTCCTATTTATGAAAATACACCCAATAGTAAATGTATGAAACTCATTGTTTCCTTTTCATGGACCAACAATGTTGTCCAAAATATTATTGTAACACCAAAATTGGGTAATGGGTGAAAGCACATTATGATGGTCAAAAAATGTTGTCACAATATTATTTTTAAAAATTGAGTTACCTTTAAATTCCACCAAGCTAATATTAAAAGAGTTTTTCATAAATTATATTCATAATAAGGTAGTTCAACTACTAAATAATGCAATTGTCAAAAGAAACTATATTTTTTTATTGAAATTAAATGATTAAATAATACATTGTGAAAAATTAATACGTGTAGTAATATGTTGCAAAGTGCAAATGTACTCTAAAAATGGTTCAAATAATTACACTTTATGAATTACTTAGTCATATATTGAATTACGGTTGTCGACAAGATGCACAATGTGACAGACATAAACACACCCTTGTGTCATGTTAGTATAAAGTCAACCTAAGTCAAAACAATGTCAAGTTGCCCAAAAAATAGTTGGATGCAAAATGAAAATAATGTCATTCGGAAGCATAAAACCTGTGGTAATCGAAACAAAAAATTGCCAACTTTTGGTTGCCATTATCGAAGACCGAAAATTTTTGACCCCCAAAATTAATGATTGAAAATTGGTAACCGAATTTTTTGGGAATTGCCTGAAAAGTTTTTGACAACAATAATTGTTTTCCAAATGTGGGATCAATGGACATTATCAATCAAATGACTAACACTTTTTCAACAGTTTTCAAAAAAAATTGAGCTACCCAAACCAATTGAGGTCGCCAAATTTTGGTTGCCATGGTCAACACCAAAACTTTTCATTCACCCATTCTAGTGATCTAAAGCCAATGGAAAATTTTGGTCACCCAAGTTGGTGACTAAAAATTGCCAACCAAATTTTATGGTCATTGCTTAAAACAAATTTGAAAAGTGATTAAAAAATTCTGGGCATTGAAAAAAAATTAATCATTGGATCAATGGCCACTATGGATTCTACAAATAAACTTTCTCAAACAACTTCCAATTTTTTGGGCAAACCAAAAAAATTTGGTTATTGATTGTGGCAACTTAAAGTTGGCAACCAAAAATTTTCAATTGCCTAGTTCAATTACAAGAAAGTTAAAAATTCAATCTCCAATCATGTGGCAATCGAATCCATTTTTTACTGCCATGCATAATGAAGGTCCAACATGTCATGACAATGTCAACATGACATCCAATGCAAAATGGGCACATGACATTGGTTTTGACAACCCTGTATTGAATACTAATTAATTGTACCATTTCAATTCCATATGAAAAGTTCCACTCATGTAATTTCAAAAAAAACTATATGTGGATGAGGTTTTTCATTCAAACAAGCGTAATTATATTCACAAAAAAAAATTGTTGAAAATTTACTTTCATTTGAAAGAGAAAAAGAATTATGTTGGAGGCATTTGTATCAAAATCTATTTCACATGTTTATCAAAACATTAGATGAAATTTTTTAAAATTGACCCCAAATAATACAAAATGTACAAAAAAAAAGTTCATTTTCTTGCATAAATGGCTCCCCCATAGTGTGCTTTCACCCTAGTGAAAGTGGAACTTTTAAATAACATTAATTACAACCTATGGGTAGAAAATGGATGATATGAGAAATAGATAATCATTTGAACTTATGATTGTTTTAGTTAATTATTTGGGTTAGGCATGAATAGAATTTAATTACTTGGATTTGATTAAATCCTAAAAAAATAAATTCCAAAATAATTCAATATATATTCATCCATAGATCAATGATAATTCTAAAAGGTTGATATGTGACATAGTGGTATTAGCTTGAAGAAAATGAATGATGATGTTTAGTGAATATAATTAAACAATGTTGGTAATTCTTTGATTTTTCCCTTGAAGTATTTAAGGGGTTGTTGGTGGGACTTCAAGTTCATTTTCCCTTTCATGATGTCATGTTGCTAGTTTGCAATTAAATTTTGCGATAAACCTTAGTGTAATGATCTTATGTCGCAATAAACTTGTATCATTTTGAATATGGAAAAATTCACAAGATCAAACTTATGTGTATTTGATAAATGATCCCCATGAAGCGAGGTCTTTAAGTGCATGTGATGAACTCCCCATTGGGTGTAAGGTCCAACTTCTAAGCATTGATGGGGTGTCAGAAAAGATTGTCTCATAAAATATCCACTAAACCCTTTCAATTGGGCATGTCTCTAAAACTTAGAGGCACACTCATATTGAAAGATTTTTTTGTTCCGTAAATGGATACAATACTAAAGTATTTTGTTTTTTTAGACCATTTTTTATTTGAACAAGTTTAAATATTCCTCACAAGTCTTGAGAAAACAATTTTAGAACCTTGTTTCATTGAATGAAAAATGTTTAAAAAACACATCACAAATGTGCACACAAATTATTTTGGCCCAATTGTTTTACCACAAATACCTTAGTTGTTAATGTGTATAAAACATTCAAGTGTGACAAAAACCAATGTGCCCTACTGCAATTTACAAAGTTTCAAAAATTGGAAATTTTGAAAATTGGGGGCCATTGATAGAACATGACCCACAATGGATAAATTTTGTTATTCTTATTTGCATAAATGAAAAAATAGATATTCTAGACACATGTATAAGATTTGGTAAAATTGATTTCATTTGTGAGAACAGATCTAAACCTTGACAACCATCTTTAGTTTTGTGTCAAATGTGTTGAAAGGAAACAATAGAATAACCAATTTTAGAAAGTGACATTGTAAAAGGAGCAAACTATGTTGGGGCTTGTTCACACATTGGTGTGGGCACATGAAATTACTTCAATGGGAAGAACTTACGATTTCCAAACTTTTACAAATAACAAAACAAGATTTGTGTGAACTTCATTTTTGAAGGAAAAGTTTGAAGCTTTGGTTCAATTCAAGGAGTTTCAAACACTAATGGAAAACAACTCAAAAAATCTAAAGATCCAAATCTTTGATAACAACAATAATGGAGGAGAATATGTTTTAAAGTCATTTGCACAATATTGCAAAATGGCAAGTATTATGAATTAATTTATAACACCATACATTCCACAGTGGAATGGCATTGCAAAAAGACTAGAAACAAAACCTTTATTGAAACTAAAAGAAATATGCTTCATAGCAAAAGTCTTTTTCATGGGTGGTTGGTAGAAGTAATATGTACAACTACTTACCTAAAATTTGGATTACAAGTAGTTGTTTGAAAATCATGACACCATATTAGGCTTGCCATGGAACAAAACCTAGCATAGGACATTGAAGGTTTTATGTAGTAGGGCTTTTGTGCATAAGCCAAAAGGAATGGGAAGCAACTTGGATAGCAAAAAATCTAAGGAATGTTTTTAGGGTATGAAGGTTCTTCCAACAAAGTATTGCATGCTTTTCAAAAAATCTTTTTCATTAGTAGAGATATCATGATGGATGAAAGCCTTGTGAAGTAACTAATATTACTCAATGCCTAAAAATGCCATTTTATGAAACATTTAAAGTAAAAAAATGTTTTTGGTGGGGGTTTTTTATTTCATCTACCTTATAGTTATTTAATTTGTAATATGCATAATTATTTGGTAAGTTAATTTTATGGTATTTGACACAATCATAAAATATTTGACATCTTATATCAACATTTTATTTTATTTTTTAAAGTGTAATTTTTTTGAAACATGTCAAAAATCAAAAGTTTCTTTTGTTATGTTGTGAAGACAAAGATGGTGAAGTGAAAATCATATATCTTGCCAACCCTAAACCCCAAACCACAATGAATACTTCATTTGACTCCAAAATTCCCTTCCTAGTTTCATCCAAGTCTAGCCCACCCTAAATTGCAAAGGCTCCAAGTCAAATTGTCCATACACTAAATGACACATGTCTCTCAAATTTTTAACACCTATTATTAATCCTAAAAATAAATAAATAAAAACTATATTCATAACCCTATATTTATGTAATTTTGGCATCCAACAATTAGGGTTATGCAATTTTATTTTGAAATGTATTTTAACCTTTACTTTTTTTAAATCTATGATAGCTTTTTTTTGGCACACCGTTTGAAAAAAGATGGAAGTGACCTCCCCAAAACACAATGTGGAGGGCATCTTCACATGAGTAACACAACATGGTGAGTTGTGATATTTCATATATGTACATAGAAAATGTTTAAGAGACTTCACACTACAATTAGATACAAGTGGAGTGTAATGAGTTTGTTCTAGCACCTCAACAATCAACAAAACTAAAAATACCACCATAAAGATTAGAAGATTTTGATGTTATTACAAATTGTGCAAACATTGTTTGTCTTGTGGAGGATCTCGTAATAGGGCTATGCAAAGCAATGGGAGGAAGCCGTTCAAAAGGAAATGAAATCTTTGAGTGACAACAAGACTTGGAGCTTGCCTAAGTTACCAAAAAGGTTAGAGGTAAATGATTGGTTCAAAATGCATTTTTGGCACAAAGACCAATGCTCAAAAAAAAGTTATCCATCACAAAAGGTTATTTGTAGACTAAAGGCATGGATTACAACAAAACTTTTGCTCATGTTGTGAAGATGAGCTCTAGTAGAGTTTTCCTAACCATAGTTGTAGTAAAAGATTTGAAAGTTCATCAATTAGATTTCAAGAGTGCAATTTTTAACAATGATTTAGAAAGGATATTTCCATGTTGGAGCTAAAAGATAAAATCTTTAAAAGGAATGAAGGAAGAGCTTGTATGTAAGTTAGAAAAAACTTCCTTGTATGGACTCTCACAAACATGGTACCAAAAACTATACACATTCCTCATAAAAAATGGTTTTTAGTTAGACTTGATATTTAATTGTAGCATCTATATCAAAGAAAGTGAAAGTGTGATCACTATGGTGAATGTAGATGATTTCTTAATTCTTGCAAAGAGCACAAGCATCTTCAAAAATTAAAGTAAATGTTTTGTCAAGAATTTAAGATGACAAACCTTGAAAAGGTCCTTTCATTTTAGGCTTTTAAATTTCACTTTGGGATGAAAGCACACTACGGGTGAGCCACATTTCACCACTTTTCACCCAAAAAAGTGATGTATAACAAATATAATAAGTGTGCAATAAACTAAAATCTTGATGGCATTTTTTGAAAACCCTATACATTAAAAAAATTAAAATTAGAATGTGCATGACAACATTTTGGAACTCAAAGCTCATTTTGACTCAAAGTTAAGCTTGATCCAATGGTTAAATGAAGAGAATTGGATAAAATCAATGTGCATAAAGTATATGACGTACATCTTTTCAACAGCCATAGGGCTTCATGTGTGTGGTTCGTGACACATTACCAAACCAAAGAAAAAAGGAAAAAAATACAATGCCCACTTATAAAATCTTCTCTTTTTCTTAAGATAACAGTTTTTTCCCAAAAATAATAATTTATTATGCATTTATTGTTCAAGAACTGCAAAAACACACATTTTTTGAATGGATTTTCAACCAAAAAGTATAAAATTTTAAATGGTCTTAAATTTAGTTGATGTACATCAATATCACTCATCACGAAAAAATTCATTACAAAACTCCACCCATAACCTTAGTTTTGAAGTATATTTGCAATTTTCATACTTTGTGATATATATTTTTTCGACACAAATATATTTAATATGTTCAAGTTTGTAAATGTTTGTTGGAGTTTCTTTTGAAAATAAGCTAGTTTTAAGTCCAAAGTTAATGCAATATACTTGAAATGAGCAAAAATAGTCTAAGATGTGATGTCCACATGTACAAAAAAAACCCAAATGCAAAATCCTATTTTTGTGAGTAGAATTTTTAAAGGGCATAATGTGTTTTCACCCTTTGGGCCAAGCCACATACACTTTTTACATTATTACAAAATTTTCCATTGACATGTAACCATATCTTTACATCTTGAAGTAGATCTCAAGTTATTAAAGAGCCAACATGCAAAATTGGAAGATGAAAAAAAACAAGGTGGAAGTCGTTCCATATAAGGAGTCAATTCAGAATCTCATATACAACATAATAATAAGTGGGATTTATTTCACAATTCTTCAATTTCGTCCTAAAGAAGCTCACTAGTCAATTACGAAGTGTGCATTCTAAGATACTTCAAAAGAACTCAAGATTTAATTTTGGTATACAAAGGTGATAGCAACATCTTTGACTATAGTAGCTCTTTCATGCATGAAAGTTGAGCACATGGCTTGCACTCAAGCAACAAAGGAAGCATTGTGGTTGCAATTAAAGGTTTTTGGTGTATTTTAATTATAAGCATACAAAGCACATTGTAATCTTATGTGATAATTAAGGCACCCTAGAACTTGTTTCATTGCTCAAGGACAAACCAAATTGATATATAATGACATTTTGTGAAGCATCACAATTTTTATGAAGGTTTCCATTATTATACTACCAAAGAATTAGCTATTAATATTTTAACAAAGGAAGTGATCAACAAGGGTTCAATCTTAAGCTTGCAAGGAAAGATTGGGTTTATGTCATTTTTCCCAACTCAAGAAACATCAAATGAGAGTGTTATAAGATAATGCAATTAAGTTGACTTGTCTCATTTAGTTGAGGTAGATAAGTAATATTAACACAAACTTGGTGTTATATGAGTAGCATTAAACAATCATTGTGCATTTCCAATCTTGTCAAGTACCTTCAAGGATCAAATTTATTACCCTTTGGGTATATAGTTAAACTTGTTCCTATTATGAAATCATTTTTCAAATTTTAGCAACAAAAAACTACAATGTCAATTCTCATTGGGTTTGCATATTCAATTGCTCTTTATATTTTAATCCTTTACATCTAATTCCAATCCTATCATGAATCTTCTCAACATTGTACAACCCAAAATTGCTTTATTGTAAACCTAACATGAAGGTCCTATATATGCATTTTGTTCCGATCAACAATTTAGATTTTCAAAGGCTATGACCCAAGTGGTAAAATATAGAATCTACTCTTTATTGGGAGTTGGTTGTTGACCAATAATGTACTATGGAATTGTTATTCCCCTACTCATTATGTTAGGTAATGTGATAGGTAAACCTATTAAAACAAGCTAAGTAATGCAAGGGTAATGACATTGCATAATGTAATGGGGAAAGGTAGGATCATTCCATGACATTACATTGCAAATTTAACATGGGACAAATTAATAATGAAATTGTGCAAAGTTCATCCATTCATAAGTTTGTACATTTTACACATGAATATCATGCATTGAAAACATATTTGACACATGTATAAATGTATTGACAAATGAAGTATGAACTTATGAATGAACAAATGTCACAAATTTCACATCTTCTTATAAATTCATGTGTCAAATTTTTTTTCAATGCATGATATCAATGCACGAAACATATGAAAAATGAATGAATAAATTTTGCATGATTTCCATTATTAACTTGTGAGATTTTAAGTTTGTGATTTAAGGTCTAAGGAGGAAAATTCTGTAATTTTTCAAAAAAACATGTTCAACAAACACATTTAGGTCACGATCACAAATGTATGACCATCACTAGAAGATTATGTCATGTAATGTTATAAGAAATGACATAAGTTGTTATTGTGAATGAATTTAATGGAACATTTCTTATTTTAACTAGGTTGCTAGTTTGAACTTTTAACCAAAGTTCTTTAAAAAACATTTGGTTATCAACCCAAATATCGATAACCTACCAATCAGTTATTGAATTTTTTAAATTAATAGATAGCCTACCCATTTTATACATATTCTTCCAAGAATCAATAAGACCCAAATGGGCCAAATATTATATTTTGAAATTTGAATAACCTACTTAGAGGATCGGGCATAAGCATCCTTGGGTGAACCCACTAGGAACCATCTCAAAAAATGATAGAGTATTAAAAAATAGTTAAATAATCTTTTAAATTTCTTCATAATCAGAAATTTATTTTTCCTCATGTTTACCTATTGCATCTCAAAGTATATAGCCTTAAGTGTTCATTGGAATTTAAACCAACAAAAATTATTACATTTATGTTTTTTTAATTACAATGGCCCTTTTTAGAATTGCCTACTTGAAAGTTAAAATTTTTTTTAAAAAATTATACCTACTCAATTAATTTTTTACTAAAAATTCCCAAAAAAAATAAAATGCCATCTAAAGTACTTTTAAAAATTATATCCAAAAAATCAAAACACATTCCAAACTTGTGTTCTTGAACAAAAAGTTCCAGGAAAACAAAACTTAGGGACATTTCAAAAACTTTTTCTAAATGCAATAATTAAGAACATAAAAATATAATTTGTAGAAAACATAAAATTTCAAGTGTTATAGAACCTAGTTAATGTACACACCAAAAAATTCTAATAAAAATGGTCATTAAGTGTTTCCTATTTTTTTTTTCAAAAATAAGTCCAATGAAATTAAAGTCTGACTATCCTTGTGGGTCCACTCAAGTATGCTTGTGCGCAATAGGAATTTCATCCAAATAGGTTGTCATTCTTAAAACCCTAAACAACTTTATGATAGAAATAAGAACAGAAATAATAATAATAAAACCTTATATTCCACCTAGGCAATATAATCAATGGTTCTCAAGGTGGGTATTTAACAATTGATTCTTATGCATAACCAACAATGATTACCCAACAAATAACCAAGGTAATTGATAACCAAGGTAATTGGTTGACAATGAAATTGATAATCAACAAGTTTGAAGTTTCCACAAAAGAAAAAATATTGACATCTCCATGGTCCAAAATGTATGTTGGCTGGTTTTGAAGAAATGCAATAACTAGCCAATGCTAGTTCTATCTTTTATGGTGGGGAGAGACTAAAATGAGGACCTACAATTCATTAATTAGGTCCACATTTTTTAGGACTTGTCACTAGGTGTTAAAGCACCTAGTAACACCAATAAGCACAAAATCCAATGCTTGTGAAAAGAACCTAATGCAAAAATGATTGCTTTTGATCAATTGGCTTGAATGATTGGTCTAAACAATCGGATTTCAATCATCACTCACATTATACTAGTCTTCTTTTTGTGTTTATGTGTGAGGTTGTGAAACAATTAACACGATACTTTGTATGTGATACAGTTTGAGGTGTGGGTGAAGTTGCTCATCCTTTTGAACAAACTTCAGGGAATATTTCATATTTTAATTTGGTTGTTGGTTTGAACTTTGAACTTGCCAGGAGCGTCAACGGAGAGATTACATAAGAAGAAGGATCATGCAGAGATCATTTGGTCCACATTTTGAGGAATGTTCACCAGGTGGTAGTAGGTGGTGGTATTAGTACTTGGAATAATAATTTTTTTATTCTATTTTATAGTTTTGTTTTGGAGAACTTCATAGAACATTTCTTAGTTTACATATTGTTGGTTTCACCTTTGATCTGGTTATCAACCAAGGCCTGGGCAAGAGATGAAGTAACCCCACCTAACATGTCCCCAACATTAACTAAGATCCAGCTATAATCCTGCCTAGTCTAGTAGCTTGTAAAAATCTTCTATCAAGCAAAAGAGCCATGACTTATAGACAATACATATAGTAAAGGACATCGTGAAGCATCATTTCATCCATCTGTCTCGTCATCCATCTGTCCATCCATCTGGTCATCCATCCATCTCATCATAGTCTGTTTATTCTGACGGGGTGGAGAAAGAGTGGAATACAGACGTGGCGCGGCGGAGAATAATATATATTAGTGTTGTAAATTTTTATTTTTAAACTTAATACTTAAAACCAGCGTGATAGCGCCATAACTACGCTAAGGAGTATTTTGCACAATTCCCAAGTACAAAGTGCGAGATAGACGCTTCATAGCAACATATGTACGCCAGTGAGCTACTTGCCAAATGCGCCCAGTTGGCAGTGACCCCACTCCATCCATCCCAGCCCACCCTTTTATCTAGTGGAGAAATTTTTGGTCAAAGAAGTCAAAATTTTAAAATTCAAAAAATGAGGTGATTTTGTAGCTTTTCAATCGGCATATTTCAATATTTAGTCCTCAGTGTGTGTACCCAAAGCTTGTAACAAAATGATTCAAGAGTTTAAAACTCGAAAATGAAGTGATTTTGTAGGTTTTCAATCACCAGATTTCTATATTTGGTCTTCAGTGTGTACCCCAAAGATTATAACAAAATGATTAAAGATTTGTAGTTCATATATGGTTGGTTACTAGTCAGAATTGGCTAAATCTTCTTAGGGAAACCAAAGATTTTTGGGCATCTTCCTATCAATGATCGCCACTTTGACTAGAAACAAAAATTCCCCAAAAAAAAAACACAAACATTGATCCCAGCTCCAGCTTGATATAAAGGACCCCACGCCAACAACCCTTTCACGACGGCGCTAGCTTTTCTCGCCGTGCTCTCTCGCTTAAGCTTCCCCAATTCCCGAGAAGAATTCCGGCTTCCTTGTCGCGCCGTCATATCGATTGCGGCCTCCTGTTTCAGCGTGTCTTTTTTTTTTTGCTTTTGGAATCCAGGTATTTTTGGTTCGGGACCCACCGGCACCGAAACGTCTGTCTGCCGCTGCAGGGTGCGGAACGAACCGGGCTAGCTAAGCTGCAGAATTACCTACCTAGAATGGAAATGCACGAGCTTCATACATGCATCTGCCGAATCAGCTGCCGGCCTACTGCTGCGATCCTGCTGCAGATTCAGCCCCAAATTTGGATCTGTCACGCTACTCCTGCCTGCACCTCCAGCTTGATCAGTCCTTCACCAACTACTGCATTATACTATTGACGCTTTAAGAGCAACTCCACCGGTGCACTGTACAGGAAATATTGGATGAAGAAGAGTCAAAACACACCGGTTTGGTTCAGGAAAATAGTTTTGGCGCACCATTTTTGCACGGGATGCCACCCTGAGAATGGCAAAAGGCACAGCAAAGCCTAAAACCTGCAGTTGATTTACCTAGATGGTTTGATTGGTCCAGCTGGGTTGCTATTTAGTACTCTAAACCAACCTTTTGCACTCCCGTTTCCAGTCCCAGTTTCAATTTTAGGGGTGTCATTGGGCAAAAGTAAATAACTACTCTTGGATGTGAGAAATACTCTTGCAGGGTCACATACTGAGCATGGGTGGAGCTGCTCTAAGAACCCTAGAATCGACAACCACACGCTACCCACCCACTTGATTCTAACCGCAATCTCTGGAGGTGAAACTAGTCATAATATATAGAACCAGCTGATTGTAAACCTAGTAATTCTTGTAGACAATTCCATCTAGCTTATGTATCCATTGTCATCTCACTCATCTTATATAACTACACATTATTTGTATATTCTTGAGAATCGAGATGGTCAGCTTGAGATCATCCGATTTTGCTGCATAAAAAGCGAGATGTCGAGACGGACAAGCTGCTGGAGGAAAAAGGAACGGCGGCCCGTACCCGAAGCCCACGTGAGAATTGAGCTTTCTGCAGTCCTAATTTTATATATACTATTTTCTGGATGTGGCAGCTACTACTACTACTGTCGATTCCTCCACAGGCTACAGCGCAGGACTTTACAGCAATTAAGAACAACAGTAGCTGTTGCTTTTCAGTCCGCTGTGGAGAGAGTGTGATCGAGTTTCCCGCCCGGATCGGGCAACTCAGGGAATAATGAAGGAGCTGCTTAGACTGTAAGTTGCAGTAAGATCATGCTCCCAGCTCCGCTTCGATACTTACAGCGGGTTCAGTCCAGCTCCACGCCCCGAAGCTTCAGACCTTGTTTTCTTTTTTGTCGTCGACCTAGCTGGTGCCAGATCCGTTCTCCGACGACGTGATTGGAAGCATCTGTCAGTTGCAAGACTAGTACGGGCCTAAGGATCGGAAATAATCTTAGAGGTGTACTGGAAAGTACTACTTCCAGCCAGATCTGGAAAGGTATCATTTTCAACACAGCTTGACCTCAGCAACGCTCTGATCTGCACAGAAGTTTCTCATTTAGTCTACGAAGCGTCCACACCAGTCATCCACCTATTCGAGCTGAGGTTTGATTTGTTTTTCCCGGGAATTTGGCTTGGGTTTCAGAGGTGCATAGCAGTTCCTGAAACTTAGCTTAAAACTGATTGTCGTTTCTCGTTCTTTTTTCTTTTCTTTCCTCTTTCATGAACAGAAGCAATACTTGAAACACGCCCACTCCTTCAGCAGCCACCTAGAAAACGCAGCACGTTTTATAATAATTCTCTGCACTGATCTTCCCTACCTAGAGACTAGATCTAAGACTTATTTGTGGAGGGAATCAAGGACTAATTATACGCTGACAATTGAGAATCAGAATCAAGTCCAATCCGGAGTCAAAAGTCTTTGCCGACTAGGTATAGCTAACTAGGTTGATTGCTGATACTGGAAGGTTTAGCTCGAGCGGCTGTTTTTGTCTGTACTATATTGCAGCTACGGGGATACCAGCTTGTTTCGGCATATGATCATCTGTATATATTCAAGGAGGTAGTCAATTGTGCGACCGTGCAAAGTTGTTTTGCGAAGCTTTCTGATCATCTCGACGACCACCTGTAGCTGGGTGCATGCGGGGCAAGGTACATCCACGAGGGTAAACTTTCACCCCCGCCGGAATCAGAAGAGAGAGAGCACAGCCCTCAACTAGACTAGTCTGTGCTCTACTCTAGATTGTGAATGAGCACTCAAACAACAAACAACAACATCATCATCATCATCAGGGCTGTGCTCCCTCTCTTCTTGTTCCGACCTGGGTGCAGCAGCAGCAGCAGCAGCAGCAGTTCAATCATTCCTCCGCGCAGCACAAAGTATGCAGCTCGCAGCTTGTATTGAGCCATGAGTTGCACGGGGATCTAAAATCATTAAACTCGAATATTAATCCCCTCAAGTGTGTGAGTATTCATCAATCCCCTCACGTTTGCACCCTGCAGCCACAATTCAAGAGCTTGCCAGGATTCAATTCAAGAGCTTTTTTGCTTTTTAATAACTAATTACATGCATTTCAAGTATCCTTGTTTGATTGATTGATTGATTGAGTGATTCCCAAAATGTATCCTTGCAAAATGTGTCCTTGGGTGGTACCATTAAGGAAAGTCACAGGTTTAAAAACCACCAGATATCATCACCCTATGAAATTATATACAAATTTTAGTTTTAAACAAATTTTAGTTACCAAGCCGAAAAGCATGGTTATATGAATTTTATTTTATTTTATTTTTTAAGTGTGAGAAAGATGGAAAATCTGACCCTTTTTTTTTTAAAGAGAATGTTGAATTTTATTTTTTTAATATGGAAAATACTACACTTTTTTTAAGGAAAAAAATATGACAAAATTTTGGAAAAGGAAGTTTTTGAGAATAAAAAGTTGGGAGTATGAAGTAGTATGAAGTAGGCTAGATAACCCTAAGATAGATAGTTGACACATGGGTGTGTCTAGGGTTTAGGGTTTAGGGTTTAGACACATCACATTCTGGCCAGACAGGTACCTAATTACAGGTGGGCTAATTTTAGGGTTTATTTAGGGTTAAGGTTGCACAGCATATCTCTTGACACATTTGTAATGCTGGCCCTGAATATATATACAGCTATAAACTTGTTTTGCTTGGGAAGGAAAACATCATTTTTGAGTACCACTGATGATGATTGAAGGGGAAAATTTTCAATGCTGTTCAATTAAAAACACACTTTAAGTACAGTCATAATACCTTTACCATTTCAACCGAACTTTTCAAAAAAATTATTCATTATTTGTGTTGAAATTTTTAATAGATTCAAAAGTTCAACTATCAGGTTTTGAACTCCAGATCTTCCACATCTAGACACACAATGGACTGTTCTATATAGCATTTGACAAGTCCCCTATTTATTATTTTGTATAATCATTACCTTTATATAAAAAAATCAGAATTAAAAACCCATGTGTGAAAGTTAAGATTTGAAATTTAATTAATTTATTCGACAATTTGTTGCTGAAATGGTAAAAAGGTACACTATGGTCTTTGGCATCAATTCACTCTAATGCTAAATAAAACAAGATGCAAAACCAGAGCATCAATCCAACAGAGTTCAAACCCGCGTTGAGCAGGTATCCAGTTTGCCAGATTAGAATTGAATGTTCTGGTTCCAGTTAGTAGTGGAACCTTAACTGGAACCAGATCACAATTTTGGGAACTGGTTTTGGAACTGGAAAGCAGAAAATTGGATTATTTTAACTGGACCCAGAACCAGCTTCCCAGTTCTAGTTATCTGTGCAACTGGAATTAGAACTGGGATTCCTGAAAATAATGATTATATTTATTTGTATTTTTATTTTTAAAAAAGACTATAAGTTTTAGCACAAAAGCCCCAGTTTGTAATAGAAGACTACTAAACATAGCTGGCTATTGGCACTCCATAATAATAAAATTGTGTATAATATCTTATTAATATTTAATTACAGGTTTACTCTAGAATCAAATAGATGAGATTGCATTATCCTTATTCCGGTTGAACTTTGGCTACAGGGGATTGATGACATACACATAAAAGAGAATGGCTTTTGATCAAAACTCCATAAAGCCTCAGGAACTTCAAAAATTCCTGGCATTGGTCAAATCAAAAAACACTCAATCAGCATTCATACATTTGCACAAAAATTTAGTCCAATGCCTGCAGACATCGCACTCATGGGGCCCAAAAAAAAAAAACACAACTTAATGCTGTACAACTATGAGATAATCTCACTTTACCGGTCTCTGCTGGACAGCTAACCCACACCTTCACAGACCCAACAAGTGCACACATTTGGGGCAGTTGCATGATACAAGCTAGTCCACCTTTGTGCATGTTAATTGATTCCCACAAGATACAATGAAGCCAGACAAGGTGCATAAGTTTTGAGGTCAAAGGCATCTCAGATTGGGGATATGCTTCTTTGCCTCGAAAAGACCTTAATCCGTAGTGTTTCCTGTCATCTCTTCCATGAATCAAGAATTCCAGTTCATGTGTCAAAGATGGGTAAGTGCTTGGAACCTTGAATGCTGAACTGACCAAGATGGTGGACAAATCAGAAGAAATCCGTCGATGCTTGGCAATTCGAAATTCCATTTGCCTCTTGGAAAAAAATGTTCCAAAACTCTTGAGGCGAGGCAGTGCTTCAGCAACTCAATTGGAAAAAATGGATTGCACTGCAGCTGTCACAAAAGCACCAAACAGACACTTCGTAGTTAATTCCATCACAAAATGACCTCTGCTTAACAAGCAACTTCGTAAGACAGTATTATGTTCAAGCACAGAACCTCATGAGCCAAAAGCTGAGAATACTTTAGGTCACTGATGATTTTATCAAGCACTTCACCATAATATCTATTGAGACAAACATCCACAATAACACTTTGAAAGGTAACCATTGTGTCACTTCCAACAAAACCAAACTGAACACAACACAAATAAGTTGGTCATAACCTTCACAAATGTCACCAACAGAAGTACAGACAAGACCATAAACCTTCATCACAAATTGCAGTGACTAGCTGCCATTACTCTGCACCAGCTTGATCTGCTTGAAAATAGTGGGCAAACAATCATACCAAAATTTGCACATTTCCAGAAACATTTCTTGATCTTCTATCACATTTCCAGAAACAACAGGAAGACTCCAGCCTAGTATTGGTGAGCACTCAAAAGACAGGCAAATCAAAAAAGTCAATAGTATACTCAAGCTGCTATACTCTTGTGACAGTAGGCTTGATTCTAGCTTGCTCCTGTACAAGCAAGCAACCAAGGATAAGGCATAGAGAGGCCTACATGAAAAAATGGCAGTGGTTGGGACCTCCCTCACCCTGAACATATTCACTAAACACACCATTGGTGATTACTTGGATGCAGTAATCCATCTTAGTCACTGGAAAACATATCTATGAAATTGAAGAGACTTCATGATGACACTTTGAAGGTAACAGTTGTGTCAGTTCCCAAACAAAAACAACCTTGTACTTGAACAACATTGTACAAAACATAACTTCATCATACTTGCTTGCCACAGTTGCTTAAAAAGAACTCATGTCCTGGTAGATGGCTGATATAGGAAAGTGACACATAAAAGCCATAAGCTTTGCACTTTTGTGCAGGACAAGGTCCACACCATCTAAAGTCAAAACTCCAGTTAATGGCAGTGGGCTATTGGAATCAATACCTAATAGATGGGCACCTCCAAACATTTGCAGTCCATTCAGCACAATGAATTAGATCTCAGCACCGCTCAAATATTTTGTAAAGATTCTCCAAGCAGGCTATCTGTTCATTACAATCATCACCACCCACATGATACTATTGAGGCCTGCTCTGGCATTTGCATGGATAATAATAATGGCCAGGTTCCAGAGTCCCCTACAAAGATCATCTTCATTGTAGATTCCCATTCACATACAAGGAAAAATTCAGGCGAAGATGCTCACATGATAAATGACAATGCTAATGTACCTGAATCACTGAACCATCATTGGCTAAATGATTTGGAGGCTTCAGAAACAATTTCATTGCTGGAAACAGGATGTGTTGAATGGTCCACTCTCGTTGAGCCCACACTGTCTGTGCCTCCGCTCGAAGCTCAATCACTTTTTCAGCCTCCTCAAGATCAGAGCCATTCATTGACAGCTCTTGCTCATCTAAGCACATAACATCCTCCATTGTAAGTCAGGTTACAAATGCAAATATAGCAGGAAGGCAACATTCAAATGATCTATCTGTTGCCCTTTCTGGCATAAAATGCCTCCAAAGGCAGGTTCTAAGATCCAACTGATGATGTCAAACATGACCCACAAACAATAAAAACAAGCATTTGTAGTGAAGTGAAAATATACAGATTCAAAAGAAAAATTTGGATCAAACAATCAACCAAAATGATCATGCAGCAAACACATCAAAGTGAATGTTCTTTATTGGTGGGGTGGTGTATACACTGCTGCAGAAATATCCTGCAAATCCTTCCTTAATGCCTGGGTTGGCACACATTGTTTTTTGAACTGATTTTGCAATCTCAACTTGCAATCCTGGTTCCTAGGGCAATAGATTGTTCACTTACTCTCTACTTACTGTGAGAAAAGTTGTGAGAAAAGCTGTAAGGCATACCTGTGTTCAAACCTTTCTTTGATTTTCCCATGCGGTAAATTTCAGAACCCTCCTCTCTATCTGGATTTGGCAAACATGGTGGATGCATTGCATAAAAGTCACCAACTGCCGCTGCAAATGTCTCAAAACACTCCCTCTCATTTTCCCAATCAACCTGAGAAATCACAGGACACATCCCACTCCATGGGTTTTGGACACACAGATGGGCAGTTCAGTGCTATATTATCTGCCATTCTATGAGCATAAGATTTTCATGTTAGTATCAAACTGACCTGCAGAACCATCTCTGTACTATTTAGTGTCAGTTAAAGTGCAGTAAAGGAACTAAGCACTTTATTGCCCTAGCATAATACTGGACATATTACCTCAGAATCAACCTCTTGACATGAGCAAAGAACATATCAAGGCAACAGAAGCATATTTCTCATCACATTTTATAAAAGGAGCAGTTGCACATTAAACAAGTCACCAATTTCTGATTGCAAACACTTACATTATTACCAAGATTCAGAACAAATCGAGGAAGGCGATCCATATCAGGGGTATACTGGTCAATAACCAACGGTAGGGAGCAAAGATTGCCCTGCTCATCAATATCAATAGAAAAGTACTCTCGCAGCATCTCTGCTTTGCACAGCAGCAACTCCACATTCAACTGCACGTAGACAACCAGGAAAGTCATGACACCAATTTAACACAACTGTAGTCCTCCACAGTAAAAACAAAAGAGAAACATCATATTATTCACCTTCATACCAACAGTAAATTTTCTCATTTATTTGCAACTTTTTCAACTTTAAGAGCACCTCCGACAGCTATAGATTACATGGATCGTTTCTCCATCTGAAACCAAACATTGGTTGGAAAGAGTTTTGAGATGCAACAACCCTGTTACAACCATACAGAGAGTTATTCCATACCCAATGGCTAGATAGCACATGAACTGGCTATAGAGGGAAAACATCTCAAAAGAGAAGAGTAAAAGTAACCTGAGCAATCTGGTCTTTTGGTCCATCACTTTCATGCCATCGGCCTGTGCGCTCTTCTTCATCTAATGCCAGTAAGAGGAGGTCAAAGAGAGGGGCTGGGTTGCTGAGTGTCACAGAATTGAAGTGGGCAAACCGACGAAGAACTTGCTGATACACCAGCTCCTTGCTGCCATTATGTTGGAAACTTCTATTACCCACTGAGCAGAGACTTTTGACTCCATCAAAACTAGTGTCCTTTTACAGGCTATGAAGTCCAGTGCATAGATGCTAGAACATCTTTGTAAAGAACTTCAGCAGCTCAATTTTCAATATTCTAAATTGTCAGAAGACTATGAGTCAGTAGATATATATACATAACCAGAATTTCTCCATACTTACAATCTAACCCAACCTAAAAAGAATCGAGGAAATGGCTCATATTAAGTTTAAAGATATTTTGAGATCTGAAAACATAACAGCAATCAATAACAAACATGAAAGAGAAGAAACCCAACCCTAAGAGAAAGAGAAAAGACCCAAAAAAAAATTGAGCGGTTTGAACAACACTGATAGTAGTCACAACCATGTTCAGGGACCTTCAACATGTACACTATTGAGCACCTACCATAACATCCCCACTCTCCTGGTGATAGGTGGAGCCTAAAGTCAAATTTAACCAACATACTAAGTTTCTCTCACAAGACCAGCAGTGAGAGGAAAACTCAGCCATGATGCTGGCTAGCTTGACAAAACCTTAAAGAGAAGGAGATGATCAAAAACCCCAAGAAGAAAGAGGATCACAAAAAGAAAGAAAAAAAGGTCAAAGGAGAGGACAAGAAAGGAAAAACCCAAAAAAGAGAAGGGAGGAAAACAAGATGGAGAACTTCACATCTTTAGAGGGAAAAAAAGTAGAAATAAACACATTGGCTTGTCACAAGTATGGGTCAGTAGCCCACTGGTAATGTTATAGTGTGGCACTGATAAGATCAAGGGTTCACTTCAGCATAGACATATAATAGATATCTGGCATCCAGAAATCACAATTGTTTTCCACCAAACTTGATGCATGCCCACATAAAAATGACATTTCAAAAGTAAGTACCTCAGATTGACAACATTCAGAACATAGAGGCGTGTTTTGCATTGTGCCAATGCAAGCACCTCATCTGCCATGCCTATGTACATGCAGTGCTTCATAATTTCTGAAAGACCTGCCATTGACGAGTCTTTATGTGAGTTTTCTGTACATTACAGACCATAATCCAGCTTCTCTAATTTGACATCAACTTATTCTATTGCAAAATAATTCATGTGACCTCAATCGTAATAGCAGCTTGCAAAGGTCCAACAGTTACCACATTTATGAAGAAAGTACAATGACAATGTTCTCACCCGAGTGACACTGGCGATCAATGGCAGCAAGAAGTTCTTGAACACTAGTCAGATCTGCACTCTCCTTTGGGTTCCGCCGTTGTCTCACTGCTCGTCTACATGGACACACACATAGACCAGTCGTTCAAGCAGGGGATGTTGCAAAGCATGCTGATATAATTTTCACCGTCTCAACAACAACAAAAGTACTAATGAGGTGGGAAGAAGGTAAGAGTCGAACTCTGGGATAACTAGCTTTCATCTAAGATTTGCAGATATGCTGTGGCTGCTGAACTCCCAGACAGTACCTTGTTGCTGCAAGCTCATTTTCAGTCTCTGCAAGACCCATGGAATCCCTTTTCTTATGAAGAAAGGCATGCAGCCTGCCTGCAGGATTCGTTGAATCTGTTCGCACCAACATGTTGACTGGTGTTTTTTGACGCATTGTTACTGCCATACGATCAAACCTGATTTTAGAAATCTCTATGCAAAAGAAGTGTCCAATAAGTTGTCTTCAACCCCACAAACACAGTAATCAGTGTTCTTTCTTTCCAGCAATCTCTTACAAAATGTGGTTATCAGATTTTCTACAATCGTAACTACTGTGCCCACACTTGTGCTCCACATTTTATGAAAGGAGCACTTAAAGTCGGATGGTTACAAAAACCTGGTGGTGATGGGGAAGGCCTATCCTCTTCAAATTGGTCTGCAGCTGGTGAAGCTCCTGGAAGCAATGTCTGCACAACTCATTTTGTCAGCCAATTTTGTGGATCAGATCTGAATTAGGCTCAGGTTCTACCCAAGTAGCTGTATCAATGCTGGCTTTCACTAATGGATACTGTAATCATGTGCAAACTATGTGAAAAACTTCCTTCTACTCACTAGATTTTGGTGAAATAACCAAAGTAACTATCACAATCCATTGTCGGACTCTAGACTTGAGCTTTCTCAGATTTCACAAACCTGGGTAGTAAAGGTCCTTGTATTGTTGGACTCCAGTAGTTTTGCTTCAACTGCTTGTTGTATACTATCCACAAGGCTTTCCTGGTTCAAAAAGCTCACCTACAAGGTAACAACAGGAGGCCAAGGAGTCAATGGCTTTGCAACATTGGCTTGATTGTGCACATAGTATGAATGAGGCTCAGAAGGAGTTAGAAGTACCTCTCGCTTGGTGGGATGCACATTCACATCAACATGTTCAGGAGGTAGTGAAATTGACATATAGATGAATGGCTTCGAAGCCTTTGGCAAAATCGTTGCATACACAACCTCAATTGCTTTCTTCAGTGTCCCACACTCAACAAGACGGTCTGCAGAGAAGAATGCAATATTTCTTCAGCCAATGAGACACAAAAGACACTGCAATCAGAATCATTCTTAGTCTTGATCAAAAGACATACACAATCCAGTCAAATGCTTCTGGGGCAAAGTGAGATGTGTCCCAGAGATATCCAACTGCAACATCCTAAGGGACTAGAGCATAATATGGGAAGGAGAATCCCAGTGAACTCAATGAACAAATCTACTGAGTTCTTTATCAAAGTTATGTAGCATCATACATGAACGAACTGACATGTAAGGAAATCATCCAACAAAGGAAGCAAAGGATGGTATGTCCACATTGAGCTGCTCACAGTTGTTGTTACCAACACCTTTAGTCTGATTTCTATGTTTGTCGTGTCAGCTACAAATTCTTACAGTGACACAAATGAATAATGTGGAAGGGCTAATTGGCACCAAGTTACCCAGAGCCAATAGCATTACCATTGATGAAAAGAACCATGACTGTTCGTTTTGAGGTATAGTTGGCACTGGAGATGTAACCCTGCATCTTGAATGTGGCACGCGATGGGTCATCATCAGACACTGAAAGAGAAATCAGCTCACGTGCAACTCCTGGGCCATAGACAGCTCTGATTGCATCTGTGTGTGAAGGTGAGGCAACTGTGTGAATATCAGCCCGATTGTCACCATGCTGGGAACAAAACAGAAAAAGTGGGCAAGTTCAGACCCAGCAGTTTTGACATAGACATTCAGCCAACATTCCAAAAAGACCTGTTTGGAGACCCAAAGACAGAATGGGCAGACAAGCTGTTGGAAACATTCTTTGCAGGGGAGGGAGGGTCCATTTTTACCTTTTTGCAAGAAAAGCTGGCACAAATCTTGTGGACAGCATAGCGGCTTACAACATCCAGAATGCGCCCGTACTCTTCACTTGGATTTTTGAAGGCTTTTCTTCGAGCAGCCACATTGTAGAAGAGATTCTCCACCTGCAGACATGCATCAAACCTAATCCGTTTAGCATCAAAGCAGAAAGTGTATACTTTCCAGCTAATGTTTTCCACATTTTGTAAACCTCCGCCACAATTGAAATTCCTGCTCAGAGCTTCACATTCAAAGTATCAAAGGTTCAAAGTGGCTCTGTATGTATGTGTCTGTGTGTCTGTGGGTGTGTGTGTGAGTGACTGTTGCTCACCGTTATCTGGGTTCCTTTGACTGCTGCACATGGACGAGGCTCTCCCTCCATCTGCCCGTCTTTGTATGTCACCCTGCACACAAGAAGAGCCAAAAGAGAGAAGAAACATCCACATGCATGCATGCATCAGTTGTACAGGACCATGCTTGCTTGCTTGAAGAAGCTCTCAATCTGACCAAACACGGGTTTTGCATCGAACAAGGGTTTGAATCTTCTCTTTCCAAACAAGAAGAATTCGAGAAGAAAACGGATGGCAAGTACTTACTTGTGACCATGGGTTTGGCCTTCAGTCATGGTTGTGACACTTAAATGCGCCACAAACGTAATGCTGGCCAAGGCCTCCCCTCTGAACCCTAGAGTGCTGATGTTCTGCAGATCTTCAAATTGCCGCAGCTTCGACGTCGTGTGCCTCTCACAGAGGATCGGCAAATCTTCACTCTGGCAACAAAAAGTTCTCGAAGCTATAGATCAGATTTTGGTAGCTGCTGGGCGAAAAAAAATGCCTCTTGCGATGCGCAAAACAAAGAATGGACAACTACACTAGAGAAACAGAGAGAAAGCAACAGAATTTATACCCGAATGCCGTGGCCATTGTCAGAGATTTGTATGAGCTTGAGGCCGCCATCCTTCACCACGACGCTGATACTAGTGGCTCCGGCATCCAAGCTATTCTCCAGAAGTTCCTTCAGTGCCGACGCAGGCCGTTGAATCACCTCCCCAGCTGCTATTCGATTCACTACAGCTTCTTCCAGTCGCCTGATCGGCGCTGGCGCTGGCGCCGCTGATTCTTGTCCTCCATCATCCGCTTCTTCCAGCTCCATGGTTTTTTTTTTCCCTCGGGAAGATCTGGTGGTGGTTGCCAGGTCTCTGCGAGAACTAGGGTTTGGCGCTCATGGTTCTTCACGGAGTCTCTGTTTTCCCGAATGACCTAGAGTACAAAATAGGGTGCAGATTTTCTTTCAAACCACTTCCGTGACCTCAAACACGAACCAGAATGGGATGGAGAGATGGAGCTGCAAGATTCCAACCTTTATAAGATTTTCTTTCAACCATGCATGATCTCAAATAACACATGAACAAAAGAATGCATGGTGAGAGATGATGCAAGATTCAATTTCAATCCTTCACAATGAAATTCTTCTTCTTCTTCTTCTACTTCTTCAGCCATTCATGATGATCGAAAACATAAAAAACATGAAAAAAACAAGTTGGATGGAGAGAGAGAGAGAGAGAGAGAGAGAGAGAAGCTACAAGATTCAAACCTTCACCAATGATTTCTTCTTTTCTTATCCTTCTTCTTCTTCTTCGTCGTCAGCCATTCATGATGATGAGCTCAAACATAAACACATGAAAAAAACAAAATGTGACGGAGCTTGTGAAATTGCAAGATTTGCAAACCTTCACAAGATTCTTTCAAACAAAATTCATGATCTCAAGTTCAACACAAATGCACAAATTCAAGATCAAACAAAATGTATCCCATTGTAGATCAAATGTTTAAAATTTATATATTTCAAATGGCAACGTGTGCAATTGGGTTAGTATTTCTTACATTGAAGTTTGCACATGAAAAAGGATTCAATTGTAAATTGAGTTCGCAATTGAATAGCAAAATTTCACTTTGATGGATTACACTTTTCATAAGAGAAAAAGATTCAACATGCAAATTGAATTAGCAATTTCATGCATGATGAAAGAGAGGATTCACATGCAATTGAGTAAGCAAATTGTGCATGTGAAAAAGGATTTGAATGCAAGTTGAGTTAGCAATTTTGAATCACAATTTAAAAGATTCAAATGCAATTAACTTGATGATGTTGCATCATGAAAGAAAAGATTCAAATGCAAATTGAGTTAGTAATCTCACATTCAACTTTTCATGAAAGAATGTACACTCACATTATCACATGTAATTTGAAGAAAGCATGAGAGGAATTCTTAGTTTGTGATCATTCAAAAATTTATGGAAACTAAATATTATAACTATTATGAATTATTAACTTTATAGCAATCTAACATAAGGCTTTTCATGCAAGAAGTTATTCAAATATCAATTGAATTAGCAATCTTGCATCATGGGAGAAAGGATTAAGTGCAAATTGAGTTAGTTATCTCACATTTAAATGCTAAAGAATTCAAATGCAAATTGGATTCAATTGAAAATTGAATTAGTAATTTCACCTTTGACTTTTCAAAAAAAAAAATCATATTATGAATAATTTGAAGAAAACATGAGAAGAATTATGTTTGTAATCTAGAAGAAATTTAACATCAAACTATTATATTACATTATTTTCAAGGAACTAAATCTATAATCCCACAAAATATATGGAAATTAGCCAACATGAACTATACATGACACTTGAAGTTTAATAATTAATGTAAAAAAAAATTTCAATTTTGGCAACCAAAACAAGCATTATGGTGAGACCTTGAATTTATGCATACAATCTCTTTTTAGTGAGATGTAAAGTGTGAACCTTCAAATTTTAATCAATAGTTTTAATTTTTCTTCACACACCAAGAATATTTTCATGAATGATGTGGGTGACTTTGTTTTTTTGAAGTTTGTTATATTAATTAACTAGTCAAATATTCAAAAACAAATTTAAATCAACATGTCTATTTTGTTCATTTCCAATTTTAAGATGTTACAACCTTTTGACAACAAGTTTGTCATGTTGCAAAATTCATTTCAATTTTATTCATCAATGTTAAGATAAAAATGTAATTTGAATGTCATAGACATCAACATTGAACATGATCAGATAATTAATGAATGGAATTCATTCACATGGATTTTCATTCATGATTTTGTAATTCACTAGAGATCACTCATAATTAACATGTAATTCACTTATAATTAACTCATATTCATTCCCATTTAACTTCCAATTCACTTCTAATTAGCTCCTCATTCCTTTATAATTAACTTTTAGTTAAATCTTAATTTATTCCCAAGTTTTTTAAATCCATTTTTAATTAATTCTTAGTTGAAGAACAATTAAATCTTAGTTTTTTTTAATTAAGTCTTATTAACTCATAATTCACGTGTAACTAGGAAGTCTTTTAAAAAGGTTCTGTACCCGATAGCCACATGCAAACCTTCATGAAAGCTTTTTCAAACTAGGTCCACAAAGGGTACAAATAAAAGTAGGACCTCCCATTATCTTCAATATGTTCAACATTAGTATGAAATACAATCTTGTTCCATAGTTTTATTAGATTCCTTTTGTGTTTATATTTCATGTTTTATCACATTAAAGGTTTGTTTGCATTTTTATTTGCACACTTGATGTTCTTGTTGTTAGCCTTTTGTGATTTTGTTTAAGTTTATATATTATGTGTTTAAATTTAGTTTTAAGTCTATTTTTTCATCATTGATCTTCATAATTCTCATGCATGTGACAATGATTGTCACAAAATGTTATGAAATTCGTTCCATCTCAATCCATCAATGCCAAGCTTAAAATGTTGCAAGTTCATAACCTTACGATAACAATGTTGGAACATCCATTCCACTTCAACACATATGATTACCAAACTTAAAATGTTGCAACCTCATGAAGACTCTCACACTATTTGTCGCAACCTCACTTTGGGATAAATGTGAGGATGAAACTCACACCCCCAAAAGTGGAAAGTTGGAGTCCTCCGAGACTCCCGAAAACTCAGAGCTCAAGTTCAAGGGTCGAAACACCTTGCATTGAGGTGTTCTTTATATCAATGGAAAGGTCTTGAAGTGTAGATGCTCGAAATGGCCTCGCATGTGCCATTTGGACATCTGTAGCTCAAGTTATGAGCAAAAGAAGGACCGGGAGTCAAATTGACAATTTGACTCCCGACCATTAAAAAGTCGGGAATCGACCTCTTTCCGACATTTGCTGAAGGAGTGCGACACGACGTTGGAAAGCTCTCGAGGAGAGCTACAACTTTGGTTTAGACCTCACTCCAATCGAAGGTTGGAGCCGGGAGATAAGAGCTCCCAAAGTCCCGGGACTCCAACCCGGGACAATTTCGGGACTCCTCCTTGGGAGTCCCGGGAAAAAAAGCCATTTGAATGTAGCCTTAGCGGAGAGCTACAGAGAATACTATATGGGGGAAGGTGGTGGCTTCCCCCAAGTTCGGGCCGTGATGAGTCAAGTGAGTCCAAGTGCCCGTGGCTTGTCCCAACACTCAAGGGTGTTCCCGAATGTGAACTAACCCTCTTGTGGTTGGTTTTGGATGCAGATTCGAGTGAGATAATACTTGTCCCTCTTCCTAGTCTAATCCCGGGACTTCTAGCACGTCCCTCTACCCCCTTTTAGTGCTGGAAGTCGGGAGCGGCCCTCAAGTCCCAACTTTCCGCAACTCAACGTACTTGGACCCTCAAGTGGGTCTAGCAAGGGACTTACGAGCGCGTCACTATTGGATAATTCATTTCATCTTAATCCATCTACACTAAAGTCAAGAAATTGCAATATCATAAGGACTTTCACAATCTTGAAAATTCATTTTTTTTAAATGTGTTTCAATTTGAAACTTCACACTCTTAAATATTTACATAAAAAGGGAATCCACATATTTGGAAATGCATCCTTGGGTGCATGTTCACTTGTTACAACTTGCCATTGAAATAATTTTGCATTACAAAAAGGGAAAACTTCAACAAGTATTTTTGCATTACTTCAACAAGCAATTGATTACATAATGGCTCTATCATTTAAAGTAGGTTCAAATAAAATCATGAGAAAAAATGAAAAAAATGAAACCAAATAATATAGTTAAGCCATTTGAATGCAAGATTAATAAGAAAAAATTAAAAACTTTCTTTTTAAAAAAAGAATATACTACAATTATATTTCTATGTAGTAACATGTGTTAGTTTCAAGTCCCTACACATTCATTAACACTTATAACAAGTGTTTACATGTTTTTCAATTTCTTTCAACTTTAAATTTTTAATATCACAACATTTTTATTAACTAAAACTGAAATTGATTTAAATGTTCAATTTGTATATAATATATATAATACTTTGTGGTTCATATGAATTCATTGTTTAATCATTTTTTTAATTTGGTAATCTTTCGTTACTATCCCAATAATTTTGCCTTCAATTTTTTTTGCATTGTTATTCATTATATGAACTTTAGTCTTGTCATGGTGGAGGATTGTAAAATTTCGTAGGTTATGTATTTACGTGTTCATGCTTCAATTACATGGACAAGTTTAGAAAGAAGGGTTTCAACCTTAAGAAGTTTGAAATGGAGATGATGTTAAAAGCTAGAGAAATGTAGAGCTTGGTGGAGGACTTGGTGGATGGGAACAACAAAAAGTTGAAAAAGAAATGAGACAACTACAATGTCCACTTACCAAAATAAGGAAAATCAAGTTCATTGCACAAATTTTATTTTTAATAGTTAATTATTTGTAACATGAGAAGGGAGGCTATTATTGAAAGGTTATGAAAGGACCCTCAAAATTGATATGTGAAGTACAAAGGTTTAAACAATGAATTTTTTTGACAAGGAAATTTCTCACTTCTCAAAATAAATATAAGTGATTCAATGAAACAACACTTGAACAAGTTGGAAATTGTGGCAAACAAGCTAGATTTTATTGGAACACCCGTTCTTGTGGAGCTAAAGGTCAAGGTTTTGTTGATTACTTTGCTTGAAAGTCATGAGTTTTTTTCCTCATTTCTTTACATTTGTTAAAGTCCATGGATATTAAGATATTCATTTCAAAAGTCATATAAACAACCATATTGTTAAACAAATAACTTGCAACAAAAGAAAAGGGTTGGGTTTCTTCAATTTTCCACTACATTGAATTCATGAGCAATTGAAAAAAGTCGAGTACAAAGAGGATAAAGATAAACAAAAGCTCATGTATCTATCATGAAAAGTTTTGTCACTAGGCAAAAGAGTGTGCAAAAAAAGGCTATTTAGAAGAAAAAAAAGGTGAACTTAGAATAACAACATCAAAGCCCATGATGAAGGATTGGTGAAACTTTTGTTTGCCTTTTCTATTCTTTTGGGTATACAATATGATAAATTAGTTTTGGGGATGGTGACATGAACAAAAGTGGTGAATAGATTATGAAAAAACCCCACTTGTCAAGATGTTCATGAAATATCATTATAATCAAGAAGCCATTGGAAGAGGGAATATAAGAATATTAACATTATTAGGAAGGAAAAAATGTTGATTTTGTGTAATAAATGTCCTTGGATTGGCAAAATTCATTTTTAATAACAAGAGCAACTTCATGGTAACATTACTATACCATGTTGTTAAGTTAACAGATAAGAAAGACATGGTATTAAGAATAACCAAAAGAAAGTGGTTAAATTTATTTTGAGACAAAATTGGCTTTACAAATTACAATGTGACACCTAATTGAGGGAGTTGGAAAATGTTCAACTCTTTTTGGAAAACATTTTGACATTTGGCCTAAATGATTGGGTCATTTAGGTGCCAAAAAAGTGAAACTTTTATCATTCAAACAACCTCATGTCTAAGAGGTAATGACATTAAAAGGAAACAAAACTCATTTTTAATAAAAATTGTGTGCAAGACGAGCAACATAAGGAAGCATTTCCAAAAATATGGATGTCCTTGGTACACTAAACTATTAGGACTAATTTAGGTTGAAATTAAATGACAATATAGGTTATGAACCTGTAGCAGAGTTGTCATAAAATTTTTTTTTGCAAATCATCCATTTGCATGTTTATGAATAAGTAAGGATAATGTTTTTCAAGGCCCAAATAACGTAAAGCTCTTACCAGAAAAAAAAGTCAAAAAACATCAAGATTAATCTTATAGAATGCCAATGAAGGTAAATTTACGTTTTAAAAACCTCAAAAGTTTTTGAAGCAAGTCATAGAATTCAACATCAAACTTCCATATTGTAAATTTACATCCCAATACCACAAAATAGTAGAGCAATTCAATTACACAATTGTCAAGGTAACCAAATTCATGTTTTCTCATCACAACCTAGCCCCATTTAATATGAAACATTAAAAGTTATGACCATTGCTAATTATTTTTTTTAAACATCCATTTGTAAACCACTCAAAAGAATGTTCCATGAACCACGAAGTGGGAGAAAATTAATAGTGAAACATTTGAGGGTGATTAGTTGTGATGCTTATGCCCACAAACCTAGTTAAACATCATGAACAAATTGATTCGAAAAGCATGAAATTTATTTGTATTAAGTAATGATTAAAAATCAAAATGTTATAAAATGATCAACAAAATGACTCTAAATCTTTCCAACATAATTCTAGCATCTAATATTTGATAAAAAAATGAACCCCAATCCAATAGGCTTATTTCACTTTAGGAAAATTAAATTAATAAAAAATAAAGTCAATCTAACAATGATGAAGATGCTTGTGACAATGACCCAATTTCTGGGAACAATTGATAAACAATTGAATTCACCTTAACAATTTTTTAAGTGCTCATACCAATCTTTTACACACTACATTCTACGCAAATTTCATCCTACATGTACACAATTTGGGAAGAATGCAAAACAAAATATAAAACATTTATTAGAAAAAAATGTATACCAACCTTAAACAAGGTGTAAATTTAGTTTGTTAGTTGTAACACCCAATTGTTAATTGTAAAAGTAATTTCATTCAAATTCATGTAATTTCAGTATTACAATAGTTATAGCATTTTTTTGAACAATCATGTGCAATAAATGAAGATAAAGACACACTCCAAGGTTTGTCAAATGGTATCAAGGTAAAAAAACACTAGTGATTTTTGGTCTTACAATGAAATGTAGACCTAAGGTTTGGTTTTTAATTCCAATAAAGAAAAAAAGTCTAAGAACTTTAGGATGGGATCAAGATGAACTCACATGGTTTAATTCAGAGCGAAATCAAGTTGTAAAAACCAAAAAGCAAGGTGATTATTGAAAAATAATGATGTCGAAATAAAATCATGAAAAACACATTCACATGGCTCACCATAATTTAGATTTGGGAGTTACCATGTTTCACCTTATAATATATTGTATACATGGCAACGGGGACTACATTGGAATGGCATAAATTATCAAAACTTATTCAAGAGTCTTGAAGTTTTTCAAACTTGTTGAGTCACGAGTCTTGTTACTTTGTGGATTTATAATTCCCATATATGAACTTTGATTTGAGAATTTTCATGGGCAAAGTATAGCCTTTCAAAAGACCTTCTCAACGCCATATTACACATTCTAATCAAAACGATTTGACCTTTATGTCAAATGTTTTAATGGTTGGAAATGAAATTGACAATTTGA
>Ga0116229_10002088_pt1 | contig 32082 bp, 28 predicted proteins | sample S1TSphgellanicum_3_FD_87313 | JGI IMG/M metagenome (GOLD analysis project Ga0116229, IMG submission 87313) | Host-associated microbial communities from peat moss isolated from Minnesota, USA - S1T2_Fc - Sphagnum magellanicum MG | ecosystem: Host-associated > Plants > Peat moss > Unclassified...
GAGCATCAGCTCCGGATACGACAGCATGCCGGCGAAAGCCGGTTCCCTGGCGCCCGGGCCGCACCCACCTGTCAAAGACAGGTCTCTACCCGGGCATGCAGACGGCAAGGGCGGTTGCCTTGCACACATCACACCGTCGCAGACGCGCTCCCCTGGAGCGCGTTTGCGCGTGCGGCCGCGAAACGTTCGGCGGCTCGATGGTACGCGTCGCGCGGCTCCGGCGCGTGGCGGGTTTCGAGCACGAGGAAACCGCGAAACCGGGCGAGCGCGCCGATGACGCCCGCCGCTTCGACGTCGCCGGGCTCGGCGAACCGCGCGAGGTCGGCGATCGCATGCACGGCGATCACACTTTTCGCGAGGATCGTGCTCGCGGGATCGGCCGGGCCGAAGGCGGCCGCGTCGAACGCGAAGCGCAGCCAGGCGCTGTCGACGTCCTTCGCGAGGCGCTTGAGGTCGCCCGGAGTCGCGCACAGCGTCCCCGGGGCGTTGCGTGCGGCCAGGGTCACGTTGGCCGCTTTGGCGGCGCGCGAAGCGAGCTTGACGGCGTCGGTGAACGCGCCCCATGCGGCCGGATCGTCTCCGGCAGCCGGCGCGCGGCCGATCAGCAGGGGGGCGCCTAAGGCGAGGGCTGCTTCGATGCGGGTCGCGGCGTCCGTGCCGAACGCGTCGTCGGCGGCGAACGCAGCGACCGTCAAGCCCAGGTCGCTGGCTTGCTTTTTGACCTGCGCCAAGTACTCGCCGTCGGTTCGCGGAAACTGCGCGAGGTCGAAGACGACGCCGTCGACCTCGAGCTCGTTGGCGCAGAGGTCCAGCCATTCGAGCTGCGTCAAGTCGCCCGCGGCGATCGGGCGAGCGAACGTGGCGCTGGACGCGGCGACTTTCATGGCCGGTCGCGTTCGAGTTCGCGGCACCCGTTCCGCTCAGCCTATACGGGGGGACACGTCCCCCCGATCCCCCCAGGGTTCGGGCCGCCCGCCTTTCGTCGTAGCGGTGGGGCCGACTTCCATCGCAACGGTGCCGAGCCCGATGACGTCGTATCTTCAGTAATCGGGGGGTCTTCGCTTCCCGTACAAGAGTTAGACAACGCAACCGAAATGGTGGTGCCGGACGTGCAACTGCTCGACGAGAGAGTCCTTGCTGACTCGGATCCCGAAATCTATGCCGCGATTCGCGATGAAGAGGTCCGCCAGCGCGAGAACCTCGAGCTGATCGCGTCGGAGAACTACGCGAGCCGGGCGGTGCGCGAAGCGTCAGCTTCCGTGCTGACCAACAAGTACGCCGAAGGGTATCCGGGGAAGCGCTACTACGGCGGCTGCGAGTTCGTCGACGTTGCCGAGCAGCTGGCGATCGACCGTGCCAAAGCGATCTTCGGCGCGGACCACGCGAACGTGCAGCCGCACGCGGGCGCCCAAGCGAACATGGCCGTCTTCATGGCGGTGCTCAAGCCCGGCGACGCGGTGCTCGGCATGAAGATCGATCACGGCGGACATCTGACCCACGGCACCAAGGTCAGCTTCAGCGGTAAACTTTACGATGCCATCGGCTACGGCGTGCGCAAAGACACCGAGTTGATCGATTACGATGAAGTGCGCGCACTCGCGCGCGAGCACAAGCCGAAGCTGATCATCGCGGGCGCCAGCGCCTATCCGCGTACGATGGATTACGCGCCCTTCGCGGAGATCGCGAAAGAAGTCGGCGCCGTGTTGCTGGTCGACATGGCGCACATCGCGGGGCTGGTCGCCGTCGGGCTGCATCCCTCGCCCGTGCCGCTGGCCGATTTCGTGACCACGACGACGCACAAGACCTTGCGCGGCCCGCGCGGCGGCTTGATTCTCTCGACCGCGCAATACGCGACGGCGATCGACAAGAGCGTGTTTCCCGGCATCCAGGGCGGCCCGATGATGCACACGATCGCGGCCAAGGCCGTCGCCTTCGGCGAAGCGCAACGCCCGGAGTTCCTTACCTACCAGCAGCGTGTGCTGGCCAACGCGCGCGCGATGGGCGAGGAATTGCGGCGCTCCGGCGTACGACTGGTGGGGGGCGGCACCGACACGCATCTGCTCTTGGTCGACCTGACGCCCAAACACTTGACCGGTAAAGCGGTTGAAGGTTACCTCGACGAGATCAAGGTCACGGTCAACAAGAACGGGATCCCGTTCGATCCGCAAAAGCCCGCGATCACGAGCGGTATCCGCATCGGCTCGCCGGCCATCACGACCCGCGGCATGGACGTGCCCGAGGCACGCGAGATCGGCAAGATCATCGGCGAAGCGCTCGACGACATCGGCACCCGCACCAAGATCGAAAAACTGCGCGCCCGCGTGGCCGAGTTGACCTCCCGGTACGACGTGCCGTAGTCCCGCGGCGTCGCCGGCTCGGCGCACATGCTGTCTGCTAGACATACTGTCGTGAATGCAGTATGCTCTTGAAACAGTATGTCTCGAAGGCAGCATGGTTTCGTCGGTCGCAAGCGGGAGTTGGCCGCCTTAGAGGCCGCTTTCGAGGGGGGCGGTGGCCGCCTCGTGCTCCTGTCCGGCAGGCGCAGGGTCGGGAAAAGCTACCTGCTCCAGCAATTTGTCGAGGGCCGGCGGGCCATCTTTTACCAGGCGACGCGGCAGGCGGAACCGGAAGAACTCGGTGCATTCACACGGGAGGTGCAGACCCTCCTCGGCGGGCTGCCCCCAGGGTATGCGTTTCCGGGGTGGGAGGCAGCCCTGGAGTACCTCGACGGCGCGGCCGGCTCCGAGCGGCTGATCGTCATTCTCGATGAGTTTCCGTACCTTTCCGAATCGACGCCCGGCTTGCCGTCAATCGTCCAGCGCTGGTGGGATCGACGCGGGCGCAACTCGGCGGTGATGCTGATTCTCTGCGGATCCGCACAGAGCTTCATGGCGGGGCTCGACGCCGGTTCCGCGCCGCTGCACCAGCGGTTCACCGAAAAGCTGACCGTCGCACCGCTTTCGTACCGGGAAGCCGCCGAGTTCTTCCCGTCGCTTTCGGCGGCGGACCGGGTTCGCGTCTTCGGAATCCTCGGCGGTACGCCGCTCTACCTCGAGCAGTGGCGCCCGGAGAGCTCTTTGCGCGAAAACCTGCTAACGCTCTTCGCGAATCCCGGAAGCATGCTCGTCGACTCCGCGCAGCTCGTGTTGCATACGGATTTGGGCGACGCTACGGCGCCGTACCGGGCACTCTCGGCGATCGCCGGCGGTGCGACCCGGCGCAACGACATCTTGCAGAAAGCGCACGTGACCAACGAGCGCGTGCTGCAGCGTCTCGAGGAATTGCATCTGATCGTCAAGACGGTTCCGATAACCGAGGGAGCGGCATCGCGGCGTGGCTATTTCGCGGTGGCGGATCCGTATTTTCGTTTCTGGTTGCGATTCATCGAGAGCAATCGCGCGGCGATCGACCGTGGCCTTGGCGAGCGACTGATCGACGACGTCGTCGAACCGCAACTCGATTCCCATCTCGGCCCAGTCTTCGAAGAATTGGCGCGCGACTTCACCTTCGGCCTCCTCGCCGGCGGAGAGCTCGAGGGTCTGAACGTGGGCTCTTGGTGGTCGACCGACGGCGAGCACGAGATCGACATCGTGACCGTCGCGCAGAAATCGATAACGAACATCGGAACGGTCAAATGGCGTGCCGCGCCCCTCGGCCGCGAGGTCTACCGCAACCTCGCGGGCCACGCCGCGGCCCTCGGCGTCGACGACACGATCCCATGGATCATGGTGGGTCGCGGTGGCGTCGAGCCGGCTCTGCTGAAGGCCGAACCACACGTTCGGGGCTTTTCCGCGGAAGATCTCTACCGCTGACCGATGGCGGCTACGAACGGCGCGTTCGGAGCTTTCAGCGGACGATCGCAACCGCTTGACCGGTAACCGCAGTGGCCGCCACGAAGGCGCCTCGAACTACCGTCGTATGTTGGGGGCGCAAATGGCTTCTTCGCTAGCGAGCGGACCGACCGTGGGTGGGCAGACGTTGCGGGCGTTGGCGCGCTATCCGCAGCGCGACGCGTTCGTCTGGAGCGGGGGGCGCCTGACCTACGCGGGGGCGCTGGAGTTGATCGGGCGGCTGCAAGCCGTTTTTGCCTCGAGCGGCCTCGTCCGGGGAGGCCGCGTGGCATTGCTCTCGGCCAATCGCGCCGAAGCGTGGTGCGCCGGGGTCGCGGCCCAGGCGTCGGGTCTCAGCGTCACCTGGCTGCATCCGATGGGCTCGTTCGCGGATCAGCGCGAACAACTCGTCGATTCCGAAGCAGGCGTGCTGGTCGTGGACGCTTTGCAATTCCACGATCGCGGCGGCGAATTGTCGGCGGCCGACGACGCGCCCGCGATCACGTTTACGCTAGGCGCCGCGTCGTACGGTCGCGACCTGCTGGCGGCGGCGTCGTCCGCCGGCTCGCCCGCGCCCGCGGATCTCGCGGATGCAAGCGACGTCGCGTGGCTCAGTTACACGGGCGGCACGACGGGGAAATCGAAAGGCGCGCTGCGCCGGCACGCGTCGGTCGCGGCGATGACCACGGCGACGCTCGCCGACTTCGAATTGCCGCAGACACCAAGTTTCCTCGCGGTCGCGCCGATCAGCCATGTCGCGGGGACCAAAGTGCTGCCGGCGTTGATGCGCGGCGGAACGGTTCACTTGATGAAGGGCTTCGATCCCGAGGCGATCCTCGCGACGATCGCCCGCGAGCGAATCAACTTCTCGCTCCTGGTGCCGACGATGGTCTACGGTTTGCTGGACTGTCCGGCGCTCGACGGCGCCGATCTCTCGTCGCTTGAGTTGTTGCTCTACGGCGCCTCGCCGATGTCGCCGACCCGCCTGCTCGAAGGCCTGGCGCGCATCGGTCCGGTCTTCTCGCAACTCTACGGACAAACCGAATGCTATCCGATCGCGGTCCTCTCGAAAGCGGATCACGACCCCGCGCGCCCGGACCGCTTCGCCGCTTGCGGCCATGCGGTCGCAAGTTGCGCGGTTCGTCTGCTCGATACCGAGGGAAACGACGTGGCGCCGGGCGAGGCCGGCGAGATCTGCGTGCGCGCGCCGCAGGTGATGGAAGAATATTGGAAGCGTCCCGAAGCCACGAACGACGCGCTGCGCGGCGGTTGGCTGCATACGGGCGACGTCGCGCGCGCCGACGACGAAGGCTGCCTCTTCATCGTCGACCGCACCAAGGACATGATCGTGAGCGGCGGCTTCAACATCTTCCCACGCGAGATCGAAGACGCGCTAACGACCCACCCGGCGGTCGCGATGGCGGCGGTGATCGGGATCCCGGACCCCAAGTGGGGCGAAGCCGTGATGGCGTTGATCGTGTGCCGTCCGGGGGAGACGGTCTCCGCGGAAGATCTGACGGTCGCGGTCAAGGCACTCAAGGGCAGCGCGTACGCGCCCAAACGGATCGAGTTCGTCGAGACTCTGCCCGTGACGGGCGTCGGCAAAGTCGATAAGAAGGTGTTGCGCCAAACCTATTGGTCGAATCAGCCGCGCATGGTCGGCTGAACGCGATGCTCGGGTTTCTCGAAGGGCGCTTGCGCCTGCCGTTAATCGCCGCGCCGATGTTTCTCGTCTCCGGGCCCGCGCTCGTGACGGCGGCTTGCCGGGCCGGCGTCGTCGGCGCGTTTCCGACCGCGAATTGCCGTTCGGTCGAGGAACTCGACGCCTGGCTTACGGGCTTCGAAAACGACCTGACCGAGCGCGACGCGCCGCATTGCCCCAACCTGATCATGCGCCGGGCGAACCTCGCGGAGGAGCTCGCGTGCCTGCTGCGTCACCGCGTGGAAATGGTGATCGCCAGCGTCGGGTCGCCGGCGCCCGTGATCGGTCCGTTGCACGAGATCGGGTGCGCCGTATTCGCCGATGTCGCATCGCTGCGGCATGCCGAGAAGGCGCTCGCGGCGGGCGCCGACGGCCTCGTGCTGCTCACGGCCGGCGCCGGCGGGCAAACGGGCTGGGCCAATGGGTTCGCCTTCGTGCGCGCCGTGCGCCAAATGTTCGACGGGCCGATCGTGCTTGCAGGCGGCGTGTCGGACGGCAACGCCCTGTGGGCGGCGGAAGTCTTGGGCTGCGATCTCGCGTACATGGGCACGAAATTCATCGCGACGAACGAGAGCCTGGCGCCGGATGGCTACAAGTCGATGCTGGTCGATAGCCGGCTCGACGACATCATGCTCACGAGCGCGATGACCGGCCTCGAGACCAACATGCTGCGCCCGTCGATCGTGGCCGCCGGTCTGGACCCGCGCGATCTGCCGGCCGGCATCGCGGCCGAGTCGTCGGCGAATCTCTACGGTTCGCGCGCGGACGCGCCGCCGCGCCGTTGGAAAGATATGTGGAGCGCGGGTCATTCGGTCTCCGGTATCGAGCGCGTGCTTCCGGTCGCGGATCTCGTCGCGATGACGGCGCGCGAGTACGCGGACGCTCGCGAGCAAACCCGCACCCGGCTCGCGTAGCCACGCGCGCAAGTCAATCGCGCGGGGCGCGCGGAGGTGCGGGTTGCACGAACTCGAAGAGGACGACCCTCTCGTTGCACTTTCTCTCAATCAATTGGCAGGCTTGTATCCGTGCGTACCGCTGCATTTCTTGCTACGGCGATTTCCGCCGTCATCGTCGTGCTCTCGGGTGCGTCGTCCGATGCGGGTGGCACGCAGCCGCCCCGGACGACTGCGCCCCACGCGACGTCGTTCGCACGCGGTGCGGTTCATCGCCGGTCCGGCCTGGGTGGTCGCGTGACGGCCGCGTGCGCGAGCGGGGGGAATTCATTCGTTGCGATCGGCTCGGAGAGCGACGTCGCCGGAAGCGACGGTTCGGCCGTCTTGGGGGGAGGATTCAACGACGCCTGCGATCAGTCGTCGGCGATCGGCGCCGGCGCTTTCAATAAGATCAGCGCGGGCGGCGGCAATGCCTTCGATAGCTTCCTCGGCGGCGGGGAATTCAACGTGATTTCGGCGAGTTTCGGTTTCCTTGGCGCCGGCCAGCAAAACTCGACCGTGGGCAGCGACTCGTTTGTCGGCGCCGGGCTTTTTAACTTCTCAACCGGCGACTCTTCGTTCGTGGGCGCAGGTGGCCGGGAGTATTTCGACCGTCAATCGGGATCCGCTACGGCCGCCAATACCGCGAGCGGGACGGACTCGTTCGTGGGTGCGGGAGATCTCAATGCTGCTGCGGGGGCCGGTTCGTTCGTCGGCGCCGGCGGCACGACGTACGCCGAGAGCGGCGCTACGACGGGCGGTAATAACGCCGAAGGCGTCGACTCGTTCATCGGCGCGGGCGATCAGAACTACATCGACTCTCTCGCGATCAACACGGTGATCGGGGGCGGTCTGTTCAACGGCGTCAACGGGCAGTACGGAGTGATCGGCGGTGGTGCGCACAACCAAATCGCGGGCGGCGGCTACGGCGGCGGCAGCTATTACGGGGTCGTAGCGGGCGGCTACAACAACGCGATCAAAGCGCCGTTTGCCAATGGCGCGCGCTATACCACGATCGCGGGCGGCACGAGCAACATCGCGAACGGAATCGCCGCCTCGATCGGCGGCGGGTCGGAGAATCGCGCCTTCGGCGAGTTCGCGACGATTCCAGGCGGCCTGGAGAACCAGGCGATCGGAATCGGAACGCTCGCGGCCGGCACGCGCGCGGACGCGTCGCACAATGGTTCCTTCGTGTGGAGCGACGACGCGGGTTCCGTGGTGGTCAAGGATTCGGCCCCCAACCAGTTCGTCGCGCGCGCCTCGGGCGGCTATTTCCTTTACTCGGACGCAACCGCCAAAGTAGGCGTGAGGCTCTCGCCCGGCTCGGGAAGTTGGGCCTCGGTCAGCGATCGTGCGGCGAAGAGCGACGTCGCGCGGCTCGACGATGCGGCCGTGCTCGCGAAAGTCGAAGCGTTGCCGGTAACGACCTGGTCGTACCGCAGCGAGAATCCGGCCGTTCGACACGTCGGCCCGATGGCGCAAGACTTCTACGCGAGTTTCCATGTCGGCGAGGACGATCGCCACATCACGAGTATCGATGAGGACGGCGTTGCACTGGCCGCGATCAAGGGACTCGCGCAGCGCGACCGTGAGTTGACGCAGCGCGACCGGATCTTAACGCAACGCGACCGTGAGTTGACGCAGCGCGTGAGTTACGTGCAAGGCGAGGTGTCGAAACTTGCGGCCGAGGTCGCATCGCTCAAACGGCGTTGATTCGCGGCATTGCGGCTTCCGTGCCGAACGGCCGGCCATGAAGCAGAATCGCGGGGATTTCGTGGCAGCGGCGTCGGCAGCGTTCTTTATCGCGCTGGAGCCGTACGCCGCGCAAGCCGCGCGAGCCGCGCAATCGGACTCGCCCGTCGCCCACGCCGTCTCGCAGGTTCCGGGTACGGCCGCCGTGTACGCGCGCTCGATCGCTGCCGAAGCGCCGCTGATCTCGATCAACGCAACGACGCAATTTCCCGCGGCATCGATCATCAAGCTTTGGATCATGGTGATTGTGTTTCGCGCATTCGATGCGGGCGAGCTGACGCCGTCGTTCCACGTGCCGATCGCGGAGCACGATATCGTGGGCGGCTCGGAGACATTCGGTTCGGCTTCGCCCGGTCAAACGGCTTCGCTAGCGAGGCTCGTCAAGGCGATGATTCAGCAGAGCGATAACACGGCTGCGAATGCGCTGACGCGCTACCTCGGATTCGAGCGCATAAACCGGGAGATCGAACGAGCCGGCTTTCGCGCGACGCGGATGCAACGGTATTTCATGTATTTTCCGTCGGTACACGAAAATCTCACGACGGCGAGCGACGTCGGCGAGTTGCTCGTCCGGATCGCACGCGGCGCTCGCGACGATACCGGCAGCGCTCGCGACGAAGCCGGCGCCATCGCTTCGAACGTCTCTTGCCGCGCGATGGTTCGGACGCTCTTGGGTCAGGAAGATCGCGAAAAAATAGCCCCGGGCTTGCCCGCGGGAACGCCGCTCGCAAACAAAACCGGTGAATTACCGGGGGTGCGGCACGACGCCGGCATCGTCGACCCGTTCGGCTCCTCGCCGTACGTACTAGTCGTGCTCGAGAAGAACTTGTCCGATCAACCTCGAGGCGTGCTCGCGATCAACAAGATCTCGAAAATCGTCTACGCCTTGCTGGGCTCGTAGCCGCTTCGGTTCTCGTGCCGACGCTCCGCCGCGCGCGGTCCGAAGCGCCGGCGCCGAGACGTCAGCCTTGTAGGAAGGCCGCTGTTTTGGCCGGTAGGGATTTCGTGATGCAGCTACCCGATCGGGCGCTGGAGGCGCTCGACGATGCGAGCGCCCCGGCGGTGGAAGCCGAGCTCGCGGACCATCTCGTCGAGGAGTTCGGCATTGGTGCGCAGCCTGCCGAGCCGCCCGGCCCGGGACAGTCGCGTGAAAAATCGGCGCGCCCGACGACTTCGCCCTCGAGCAGTTTCCGAACGAGCTCCGATCCGAGCGGGGCCGAAACGAAACGCGTGCTGCGGTTCTCATGAAAATAGACCAGCGGATTGTTGCGCGACCCGTCGGTGAGAGCTTTGGTGACCCGGTTCCGCAAGCCCCGTAACGCATCGGTTGCGGGAGCCGCGCCAGGTTCAGGATTCTCGGGATTCAGAGATGCGGTTCCCGGTGTTTCTGCTTCGTCCACACGTCCTCGCCGATGGCAAATTCACACTATAGTACCATCGGCGGGGCCACATCGAACACGAACCTGCCCACGCGTTTGCGACTTGGGCGCGCACCGCTGCGCCCGGCCCGGCTCGGGACCGGCGCCATCGGCGCGTCACTTCAACCGGTCTCGCCGCACCGCGACTTTCTTGCCGCGGATCGACGAGTTCCGCAGCGCGGCAATGATGCCGTCGGCGGCCGAGCCGGGGACTTCGACGAGCGAGAATTTGTCCGCGATGTCGATGTGGCCGATGTCGCGCGAGTCGATCTTCGCTTCGCCGGCGATCGCGCCGACGAGGTCGGCCGGACGGATGCCGAAGTTCCGGCCGATACCGACGTAGATCTTGGTGACGTCTTCGATCTTCCGGCGGAGTTTTGGGATGCCGGGAGCCACGCGGGCCGTGGCGCCACGTTCCATAGGCAGCGCGACCTTCGGGATGTCTTCTTCATCGGTCGCGCCGTCACGGGATTGATCGGCGAGTTTGACGGCGGCCGCGGCGATGTCGACGACGTCGTACTCGTTCGAGAGCGCTTCGACAACGGTGCGATACGCATCCGTGTCGCCGGCTTCGAGGATTTCTTCGAGCGCCGTCTGCGTGAGTTCGAGCCGGCGCGCACGAAGATCGTGGACGGTCGGCACGTTCTCGGTCGTGATCTTGCGTTTGGTGACCGCTTCGATGTTGCGCAGCAAACGATAGTCGCGTGCCTCGGCCAGCGTGATGGCCACGCCCTCACGACCCGCGCGCCCGGTGCGGCCGATGCGATGCACGTAGGCGTCGGGCGAGGACGGGACGTCGTAGTTCACGACGTGAGTGACGCGATCGATATCGAGCCCGCGCGCGGCGACGTCCGTCGCGACGAGCATGTCCGAGGCGCCGTCACGAAAGCGGCGCAGGACGCGATCGCGCTGTTCTTGCGAGAGCCCGCCGTGCAATGCTTCGGCGCTGTAGCCGCGCGCCCCGAGCGTTTGCGTGAGTTCGTCGACTTCGATTCGCGTGCGGCAGAAAACGATCGCGGCGGCCGAATCCTCCATGTCCATCACGCGCGCCAACGCGGCGGCTTTGTGGCGGCGCTGAACGATGTACGCGATCTCGCGCACGCGCGGCGCTTCGCCGGGAACGTCCTTCTCGCGCGCGATCGTCACCCGGACGGGGTCGTGTAGATGGCGTTTGGCGATCTGCAGGATGCGCGGCGCCATCGTGGCCGAGAAGAGCGCGGTTTGGCGTTGCTTGGGGACGGCTTTGAGAATCGCTTCGAGTTCGTCGGCGAAGCCCATGTCGAGCATCTCGTCGGCTTCATCGAGCACGACGGTCTCGACCGCGTCGAAGTTCAAGGTCCCGCGGCCGATGTGATCGAGCGCGCGTCCCGGCGTGGCGACGACGACGTCGACGCCGCGGTCGAGGGCGCGCAGTTGCTGCGAGATCGACTGCCCGCCGTAAATCGGCAGCACGCGGACGCCCAGCGCCCGGCCGTAGGTATGCACGGCCTCGGCGACCTGCATCGCGAGTTCGCGCGTCGGGACCAGGATTAGCCCGCGCGGGGCACGGCCACGCTCGCCCTCCGCGCGTCCGATACGGCTGAGTAGCGGGAGCGCGAAGGCCGCCGTCTTTCCCGTTCCCGTGGCCGCCTGCCCGAGGACATCGCGTCCGGCAAGTAACGGAGGGATCGCTTCGCGTTGGATCGCGGTCGGCTCTTCGTAGCCGAGCGCCGCGAGGGCATCCGTCAACGCCGGCTCCAGGCCGAGGGTCGAGAAGCCGTCGAGGCTGGGGAGTTGTTCGTGGGTTTGTGGTTCGCCGATCATCTGAGGTTACGGTTCCGCAACGGTCGTGGAAGCAACTCCAGAAGCTAGAACCTCAGGGCCGTGCGCCCGGTCGATTGCTTGGAGCCGCAGGCCGGGCTCGACGCCCTCGCCGCCGGCAACAAATTTTGGAGCCGATGTGAGAAAATGGCGGCCAGCGCCGAGCTTGACAAAGATTAGCAGTCTTGCTAATTATTAGCCATGAGGCAAACAACTCCCGAGCCTCGAATCTCCGTTGCCCCGCCGACCGACGACGAAGAGCTGGTTTTCGATGCGCTTGCGCACCGAGTCCGGCGTCATATCGTAGCGCTGCTCTCGCGGTCCGGGGGTGAATTGCCATCAGGGTATCTCGCGAAGCGATTCAGTCACAGCTGGCCGACGACCACGAGGCATCTCAACATTTTGGAGACGGCCGGAATCGTGCTCGTTCATCGAGCCGGGCGCTCGAGCATGTACCGGCTCAACCGCGAGCGCCTCTTTGCAACGGTCGAGGATTGGCTCGCGAAGATCGTCGCTCCCGATCCGAGCCGGAAATGGAGCTCAACCGGACCGAAGGACACGAAAGGATTGCGCGAATGATACAAGCCCAAAGGTCGACGGCGACGATCTTCCGCGTTACCGTCGAGGTCGCGAACATCGACGAGGCGAGCGCATTTTATGCGCGTCTCTTGAATACGCCCGGTCAGCGCCACCCGGGCAACCGTCACTATTTCAATTGCGGCGGAGTAATTCTCGCGGTGATCGACGTCGCCGCAGGTGGACTGACCCCGCAACCGGGACCGAAATCGCTGTATTTTGCCGTCGACGACATCCTAGCAGTGCACGAGCGTGCGACGAGCCTCGCTGCGCTCGCGCCCTACACCGTGCACGGGGAATCAGCCGGCGACATCACGTCGCGACCATGGCATGAGCGTTCGTTCTATGTCGTCGATCCGTGGGGAAACGATCTCTGCTTCGTCGAGCAGGGAACACTCTATACATAAGAAGCCGAACGCTTACGCGCCCGTGGCAAGTCGAAGACGACGATCGTTGCCGCCGCGATGCGCAAGCTCCTTACCCTGGCCTACGGCGTCCTCAAATCGGCGCGACCCTTCGATCCAGCCTGCGGGATCGCCTGACATGCGTAACTTCTCTGGGAGGACGATCTCGATGCAACACGTTCGACTATTCGTCTTGCTCGCGCTCGCATTCTCAGCGGGCGCGCTGGTTGCGCGCCTGCCGGGGAAAGCTGCCTCCGCGGCACCGCTCCCGCCGACGGCGATGTCGCTCGACCTCAACGCGCTGGTGCCGACTGATTTTCCACCGCCGAATCCAGCGCTACCGAACTTGCGAACCAAAGTTCTCGCTGTGGTCGATTCGACGGTAGTCGCGTATTCGGTCGGTACCGCGCCGAAGCATACGCACGCTGGAACCACCGAAATTCAACTCTTTCTGGACGGGACCGGAACCGAATGGCTCGGCGACAAACAAATTCCGGTCGCGCCCGGAACCTTTGTGATTGTCCCACCGAATACGGCGCATGGGGGTCTTACCGGTGGCCCGTTCCGCATCTACACCGTGAAGACTCCACCTCAGGAGCCGACCGACTACCACGCGGTTCCGTGAGCGCGTGACGCCGAACTCCGGCGGCGATTCAAACCACACCGCTTGTCGCTCGGCTCGGATATCGTAATGGACTTCACTGACGCGGCCGGCAAGTCCGGTGCGGTCTTGTTGCCACGCCGCAGCATGTTGGTTTTGCGGGGATCTTCACGAGCGGTCTGGCGACACGGGATTGCGCAACGACGACGAGATGTCATCAGCGCAGAGACGTTCGCTCGTAACCGGCGAGTGTCGCTAATGTTTCGCGCAGTCATCGTCGAAGAGTAACGTTCGGCCACGCGCTGTATTTCGGCGTCAGCCGAGTATCCGATCAACAGCATGACCGGTTTGCGAGCCCTGGACACTCGTTTCGTGCCCGGACCACGCGGCTGCGACCTTACACGGCTGCGTCCTACGCTAGCGTGGCCCGTCCGCTCGATGAAAGCCTCATGAACCGGGCGGGTCCCGTCGCTCGGCCCGCCTAACCCCAACCGGATGCGGCCTGGGTGGGATGAGTATTTCATGGAGGTGGCGCGCACCGTGGCGACCCGGGCGACGTGCCCGCGGGCGAGCGTCGGGGCGGTGCTGGTGCGGGAGAGCCGCATCCTGACGACCGGCTACAACGGGGCGCCGCGTCACGTCCCGCACTGCACGGACGTTGGCTGCGAGATGGTTGGCGGTCACTGCGTGCGCTCGACCCATGCCGAGGCGAACGCCGTCGTCCAGGGAGCGCTGCACGGGGTCGGGCTCGACGGCGCGACGGCTTACAGCACCCACCAGCCGTGCGTCCACTGCGCGAAGCTGCTGATCAGCGCGGGCGTCGTCCGGATCGTTTATGGCGACGCCTACCTCGACGCGTTCGCTCAGCGGTTGCTGGCCGAAGCCGGCGTGGCGCTCATCAACTTCGCGACGCTCGAACGGGCCGCGCCGGGCAGCCACGCGTGAGCCTGCAGGACCTCTATCTCCTCTCGCTCGCGACCGCGTTTCTGACAGCCTTGGCAGTGACCCCGCAGGTCCTGCGGCTGGCGCTGCGCGTCGGCGTGCTCGACGAGGTCGGCGACCGGCGGATGCACACGGAGCCGAAGCCCCGAATCGGCGGTATCGCGGTCTACCTTGGCCTAGCCTTCGCCCTGTTCGTCACGATCGGGTTCGCCCTGCACACGGCGCTGTTCCACAGCGCCAACGACACCCAAGACTTCTTCGGCCTGCTCTTCGGCGGCACGCTGATCATGCTCGTGGGCGTCTGGGACGACATCATGGGCATGCGGCCGCGCAACAAGTTCGTGGCCCAGATCGTGGTCGCGATCATCTCGATGATCTATGGCTTCCACATCCCGGGCTTCGAGATCCCGGGGCCGGCCCACCAGTACGTCAACCTGCCGCCGTGGATCGACTATCCCGTCACCCTGGTCTGGTACCTGGGCATGATGAACGCCATCAACTTCCTCGACGGCCTCGACGGTCTGCTCGCGGGCGTGACCGCGATCTCGGGCGTCTTCCTCTTCGCGATCGCCTCGGCGCACGGACACGTCGGCGCGGCGCTCGTGCTCTGCGCGCTGGTCGGCGGGGCGCTCGGCTTTCTGCCCTACAACTTCAACCCCGCGAAGATCTTCCTCGGCGACACCGGCTCGCTGCTGATCGGCTACGTGTTCGCGACCGTCTCGCTCCTGATCACCGCTAAGATCGCCGTCACCGTGAGCCTCCTGGTACCGCTGGTAGCGCTAGCGCTTCCGGTGGTCGATACGGCCGCGGCCATCTTCCGGCGCTTTCGAGCCGGCAAGGCGATCACCGAAGCCGACCGCGGACACTTCCACCACATCCTGGTCTTCCGGTTCGGTCTGAACGTCAAGCAGGCGGTCCTGCTGATCTATTTCGTGTGTTTCGTCTTGGGCGCGGTGGCCTACGTGCTCTCGGGAAGCGCCCCCGGCCGGCTCCACCTCGGCTTGATGTAAGTTGCCGCAAACGGTGACCCCCGCGCTCCGCGTGATGAGCGTTTTCGGCACGCGCCCCGACACGATCAAGATGGCCCCGGTCGTTCGGGCGCTAGCCGCGGCGCGGCCGCTCGTGGAACCGATCGTCTGCGTGACGGCCCAGCACCGCGAGATGCTCGACGACCTGCTCGCGCTCTTCGGAATCGTGCCCGACTTCGATCTCGACGTGATGCGCCACGACCAGACGATCACCCAGATCACGACGCGCGTCCTCGAAGGCATGGAACCCGTCCTCGAAAAGGCCCGCCCCGACGTCGTCCTGGTCCACGGCGACACCTCGACCAGCACGGCGGCGGCGCTGGCCGCCTACTATGCCAAGATCCCGGTCGGTCACGTGGAGGCGGGCCTGCGGACCTCGACGATCTGGGAGCCGTTCCCCGAGGAAATGAACCGGCGCCTAACCGGCCGGCTCGCCTCCTACCACTTCTCGCCGACCGCCCGCGCCCGGGCCAACCTGGAGCGCGAGAACGTGCCGCCGGCCGACGTCTTCGTGACCGGCAATACCGTGATCGACGCTTTCCTGGCGGTTGCCGCGGAGCCGGAAACGGGCCTCGAAGCGGCTTGGGACGGTCTCGACCCGGGACGGCCCTGGATCTTCGTGACGGCCCACCGGCGCGAGAACCACGAGAAAATGCGCGAGATCTGTGAAGCGCTGGCCGAAATCGCCGCCTCCCCGCAACGACCGCAGATCCTGTGGCCGGTCCATCCCTCGCCGCGGGTCGCTCCGCTGGCCCATGAAATCCTCGACGGCGTCCCGGGCGTGAAACTCGTCGCGCCGCTCCCCTACGACGTGACGGTCCACGCGATCAAGCGGTCCAAGCTGGTCCTGACCGACAGCGGCGGCCTCCAAGAGGAGGCGCCCTGCCTGGGTAAGCCCGTGCTCGTGATGCGCGACGAAACGGAACGACCGGAGGGCATCGAAGCCGGCACCCTCGAGCTGGTCGGCCCACACCGGGCCGCGATCGTGGCGGCTACCCGGCGCCTGCTCGAAGACGAGGCCGCTTACGCCCGGATGGCCCGAGCCGACAACCCGTACGGCGACGGCCGAGCCGCCGACCGGATCGTAGCCTGGCTCCTCGCCCGCCTCCGAACCGGCCCCGCCCCCGAGCCCTTCACGGTCCGTCACGGTTAGTGGAAGCCGCGGCCCTTCGACAGGCTCAGGGTGACAGACGGGCTCCATTTTGAGCGGCAACCGGTGCACTCGATCGATGTCACCCTGAGCCTGTCGAAGGGCGCGGCCGGAATGCGAGCGGCGAAGCCGTCCGCAGTCCCGGCGGCGTGGCGCCACGCGAAGGTGGCCGGCTCGTGGAGAGCTGTGGGAGTCCACGGCGGGGGGATCGGGGGGACGTGTCCCCCCGTTTAAGCTTAGGACGGTGTCCCCCCGTTTAAGCTTAGGACGTGTCCCCCCGTATAAATTGAAGGGTTCGCGGTGGGGGTTCCCCAAAAGGGAAGCCGCCGTGTCAGAGGCTGATTTGCGTGCTTATCATGACCGCAAGCGGCCAATGGCGGTATGGTCGCTTACGTTTGCCGTTCTCGCCGGGCTCGCCATTTGGGCGAAGTCCCCGGTCGCGGCGGTAGCCCTGGTGGCCGGCACCGGGTGCGGTCTCGTCAATGCGCTCCTCACGATGCGCGGAAACGAGCGACTGATCGACCACCGGAGCGTCTCTGCGTTCGTCTTTAGCAGTACCCTACGCATAGCCGTTTTCGGTATAGTACCGGTGGAGTTTGCGCAGCATGGGCCGTGGTGGACCATGGCGACCTACTTCGTCGGGTTTTTTACGCCGCTGGCGCTCTACGTGGCAATCGTAGCCCGCGCGGTTCGGACGGGATGACGTGAAAGAGGGAATCGGCACTCACACCCTGTGGCAGCTGCCCGTGCTCGGTGCGGTCCACAGCGACACGATTTTGACGACCTGGCTCGCCATGGCCGTCGCTTTGCTGTTCCTAGGCTGGGTGGCCCGTAGCTACAACTCGCCGCGCGCCGGCAAGACCCAAACCGTGTTCGAGGGCGTCATCGACTACATCTCGGACTTGGTCTACGGGTCGCTCGGCAAGAGCGGCGAGCCCTTCGTGCCGTTCTTCATCTCGGTCTTCATTCTGGTTTTCTTGCTGAACCAGTTCGGCGTCTTCCCCTTCAAGCAGTTGGGCCTGCCCTTCGGCGGGGCACCGACGGCCGACATCAATACGACGATCGCGTTCGCGCTGATCGTTTTCTTGCTCATTCAGATAACGGCGATTCGCAAGCGGGGACTCGGCGCATACGCGCACATCTTCAACCCGTGGTTTTTGGCGCCGATCAATTTACTCGAAGAACTCGTGCGGCCGGTCACGCTCGCTGCGCGCCTGTTTTTCAACATCTTCGTGGGCGAGCTACTCTTCATCATCGTCGCCTCGATCGTGACCTCGAAGGTGATGATCGGTTCGTTCAACCTGTCGCTCGCGGTCAGTATCCTCCCCTTCTTCATTCAGTTCTTCAATTTTTTCGTGGGCACGATTCAAGCGTTCGTGTTCACCCTCCTCGGCATCGTCTACTTGTCCTTGGCGACCGCCGAGGATCACTGAGAAAGGTACCATCGTGACTTCAGAGAGCTTAGTTGCCGCCGCGACGATCCTCGCGTTCGGGTTGATCGTGCTGGGCGTCGCCCTTGGATCGGCGATCGGCGACGGCGTCGTCGCATCGAAGGCGGTCGAGGCGATCGCGCGCCAGCCGGAAGCGCGCCCCAACATCTTCACGTTCCTCTTCCTGGGCGTCGGCGTGCTGGAAGCGTTTCCGATCATTTCGCTCGGTCTTGCGTTCTATCTGCTGCTCGTCGTCGCGAACGTGCCGGCGCTGCTGACGCACCTCTCGAAGTAACGCGCGGCCGATGTTTCTCACGCCGGACGGGACGTTTTTCTTTCAGCTGATCAATTTCGCGATCTTCTACGCGATTTTGAACGTCGTGTTCTTGCGTCCCATCGGCAATGCCATCAAGGAACGGCGCGCCCACATCGATGGCGTGCACAGCGATTACGAGCGCTACGATCATCAGTACCAGGTCCTGCGCGCCGAAGCCGAGGCAAAGCGCGCGGCCGCGCGGCGTGAGGCCGACGAACTGGTGGCCAAAGCGCGTGCGGCGGCAGAGACCGAAGCAGAGACGATCGCGCTCGAGCAAAGCGCGTCCGCAGCCGCTTTGGCGGCGGAAGCGCGCGAGATCGTCGAGGCCGAGATCGCGACGGCCAAGACGCGCGAGGAAGAACTCTCGCAAACACTCGCCCGAGTGCTGCTCAAACGCGCCGTCGGGAGTCCGCGGTGAGCGACGCCTTCTATGAAAACCTCGCCGTTGGAAGCCAGGTCGCCGCTTCGGTGCTCTTCATCGTGGCGCTGGTCTACTTGTGGATTCGCTTTTTGACCCCGGCCGTCGCCAAGTCGCAAGAAAGTAAGAATGCCGCGCTGCTCGACGCGGAGCGGGGCCGGGATGCCGCCAAGGAGCGCGTCGAAGGCGCGCAGCGCGAACTCGATCGGGCCGCCGAAGATGCGCGTTCGATCGTGGCGCGCGCGAGTCGCGACGCGGCGGCGGTGCGAGCGAAAATCGTCGCGGCGGCGCACGATGAAGGGAAGCGGACCGTGGAACATGCGTCGGGCGAGTTGCAGCGTGGGCGCGTAGCGGCCCGCGAAGCGTTGCGCGCCGACTTGATCGCCCGCGCGCTCGAGATCGCGCGCGACGCCGCGCAAAGCACCGACGATGCGACCAACCGTCGCCTCGTCGCCGAAGCGCTCGACGGCGCCGAACGCGGAGCCAAGCTCTGATGGGGCACGAAACGGTCGGGCGCCGCTATGCCGTCGCAATCTTCAACCTCGCGAGCGAATCCCAGGCGATCGCGTCCGTCGGCCGTGACCTGCGGGCCGCCCAGGGCGCAATCTACGGCAACGACGGCGTGCGCCGGTTTTACCTTTCACCCGTCTTCCCGCGTTCCAAAAAAGAGGCGCTGCTCAAGGAAGCGCTCGGTAACAGCCTGAGCGTTACCGCACTGCACGCGCTCTTGCTGCTGGTCCGCAAACGTCGCGAGGCGCTTCTGCCCGCGATCGCGAGCGAATACGATAAGCTGGCGCTCGCGGCGGCCGGCAAAGAACCGCTCGAAATCGTCACCGCGCGCGAGCTGGCGCCGAGCGAACTCAATACGATCGTCGTGCGCCTGTCGCGCGTCTACGGAAAGTCGTTCGACGTTACGCAGCGAATCGATGAGGGGCTGCTCGGCGGGGTCCGCATAACGATGGGCGACCGCCGGGTCGATGGCTCGCTAGCCGGACGTCTCGACGACATCGCGCGCCGGCTCTACGCTCGAAACTGATCGAAACACCGAGGAAAGCATAGTTATGATCAACGCTGACGAAATCGCCTCAATCCTGCAAGCCCAGATCGCGAACTTCGATACCGAAGTGCACGAAGATCAGGTCGGTACCGTCATCGAAGTCGGCTCGAGCATCGCGCGCGTCTACGGTCTCGAAGCCGTGCAGCAGTCCGAGCTCGTCGAGTTTACGAATGGCCTGCAGGGCATCGTGCTCAACCTCGAAGAGGACAACGTCGGCGTCATCATCTTGGGGCCCGACACGGAGATCAAAGAAGGCCAACAAGTCAAGCGGACGGGCCGCATCGCATCGGTGCCGGTCGGCGAATCGCTGCTGGGTCGGGTCGTCGATCCGCTCGGTAACGCGGTCGACGGCAAAGGCGAGATCGTGGCCACGAAGTACCGCACGATCGAGAACGTCGCGCCGACCGTCATCGAACGCCAGCCCGTCAAGCAGCCGCTGCAGACCGGGATCCGCGCGATCGACGCACTGATTCCGATTGGGAAGGGTCAGCGCGAGCTGATCATCGGCGACCGCCAGATCGGTAAGACCGCGATCGCGATGGATGCGATCATCAGCCAAAAGGGCAAGGACGTCTACTGCATCTACGTCGCGATCGGGCAGAAGAACTCGACGATTTCGGCCCTTGCGTCGCGCTTCGAAGCGGAAGGCGCGATGGCGTACACGACGATCGTGACGACGTCGCCGGCCGACTCCCCGGCGCTGAAATACATCGCACCGTACGCTGGATGCGCGATGGCCGAGGAGTTGATGTACGCGGGCAAAGACGTCCTGATCGTATACGATGACTTGACCAAGCACGCGATCGCCTATCGTGAAGTCTCGCTGTTGTTGCGCCGCCCGCCGGGCCGCGAAGCCTACCCGGGCGACATCTTTTTCCTCCACTCGCGCCTCTTGGAACGCGCCGCGAAGCTTTCCGACGAGAAGGGCGGCGGGTCGATGACGGCGCTGCCGGTCATCGAAACGCAAGCCGGCGACGTGTCGGCGTACATCCCGACCAACCTGATCTCGATCACGGACGGCCAGATCTATCTGACGACGACGCTCTTCTTCCAGGGCGTGCGGCCCGCAGTGGACGTCGGCATCTCGGTGTCGCGCGTCGGCTCGGCCGCGCAGACCAAAGCGATGAAATCCGTGGCGGGCCAGCTCAAGCTCGATCTCGCGCAGTACCGCGAGCTCGCGGCCTTCGCCAAGCTGTCCTCCGATCTGGATAAGAATACCCAAGCGACGCTGACGCGCGGCGAAAAGATCACGGAGATTCTGAAGCAGCCGCAATACCAGCCGCAAAACGTCGAGGATCAGGTCGTTCTGCTGTACGCCGCAACCAAAGGGTACTTGGCGAACATCGAAACCGCCCACCTCCAGGGCTGGGCCCGCAGCTTCGTCCTCTTCCTGCACGAACAGAAGGGCGACCTCATCAAGTCGATCGCCGATTCGAAAGCGCTTTCCGACGACAACGCAAAAGCGCTCGGGGCCGCGATCGAGGAATTCAACAAGTCGTTTTGATGGTGGAACATGCCTAGCGTTCGCGATCTTCGGGATCGCATAAAATCGCTAAAAAGTACGCAGCAGATCACCAAGGCGATGAAGCAGGTGGCGGCCGCGAAGATCCGCCGCGCCGATCAGGCCCAAAAGCAGGCCGGCCCCTACGCGGAAGCGCTCGGCCAAATGCTGCGCGACCTGATGGACGCGGTCGGCGCCGTCGACCACCCGTTCATGAAGCCGGGGCGCGAGGGTGCGCCGCGCGGCGTGATTCTGATGACCGCCGACAAGGGCTTAGCGGGGGCGTTCAACTCGAACGTCATCCGCGAGGGCGAACGCTACGCGCGCAGCGGCGGTCCGGTCGTCTGGTATGCGGTTGGAAATAAGGCGCGCAACGCGACGAAGCGGATGCACGCGGAGACCGCGCTATCCGAAGCGCTATCGGGTGCGGATAAGCTCGGCGTCGCCAAGATGGTCGCGGAGCGCGCTAGTGACGATTTCACCAGCGGCAAGATCTCCGAAGTCGTGCTCGTTTCATCGAAACTGGTGTCGGTCATGGTGCAGCGCCCCGAGGTTCGCCCACTATTGCCCATCGTGGCCGAGAAGCGTGAGGCGGCGACCGGGCCGCGGGCTGCCGTCGAATTCGCGCCCTCACCCGAGGCGGTGCTGACTCGCTTGCTGCCGAAATACCTGGAGTTCACGATTTTTTCGGCGATGCTCGAAACCGACGCCGCCTTCTTTTCGGCCCAGCTCATCGCCATGAGCAACGCCACGGACAACGCGGGCAAGCTGCTCGACGACCTGACGCTCGCGATGAATAAGGCCCGTCAGTCGGCGATCACCACCGAAATGCTCGAGATCATCAGCGGCGCGAATGCGCAAGCCGGTTAATTGAAAGAAAGCGAAACGACCAACATGTCCACCGCCAGCGCCACCGCGTCGGGAAAAGTCATCCAAGTTCTGGGTAACGTCGTCGACGTCCAGTTCTCGCCCGACACCTTGCCCTCGATCAATTTCGCGTTGACCGTGACGATCGGCGGCGGCTCGAGCGCGGGCGCGAATGGCCACGCGACGACCGTCGTCGCGGGCGACGCCGAACTGGGCGGCACCGCGACCCAGCCGCGCGAACTCGTCCTCGAGGTCCAGGACGAACTGGGCAACGATACGGTCCGGTGTCTGGCGATGGGCTCGACCGACGGGCTCGTCCGTGGTCAGGCGGCGATCAACACCGGCGCACCGATCACGGTCCCGGTCGGCGAGGGCACCCTCGGGCGCATCTTCAACGTCTTGGGCAAGGCGATCGATTCGAGCGACGAGGTCAAGGCCGCGGCCTACTGGCCGATTCACCGCGACGCGCCGGACTTCGCCGCGCAGGACCCGACGCCCAAGATCTTCGAGACGGGCATCAAGGTCGTCGACCTGATGGCGCCCTACACGCGCGGCGGCAAAGTCGGCCTCTTCGGCGGCGCCGGCGTCGGGAAGACGGTTCTAATCCAAGAATTGATCCGCAACATCGCGCAGGTCCACAAGGGGTTCTCCGTGTTCACCGGCGTCGGCGAGCGCACGCGCGAAGGCAACGACCTCTGGCTCGAGATGAAAGAATCGGGCGTGCTCGCGCAGACGACGTTGGTCTTCGGGCAGATGGACGAACCGCCGGGCGTGCGGTTCCGCATCGCACAGACCGGCGTCACGATGGCCGAGTACTTCCGCGACGAGCTGGGCGCCGACGTGCTGCTCTTCATCGATAACATCTTCCGCTACATGCAGGCGGGTTCGGAAGTCTCCGCGCTGATGGGCCGCATGCCGTCGGCCGTGGGCTATCAGCCGACGCTCTTCACCGAGATGGGGCTGCTCGAAGAGCGCATCACCTCGACCCAGAAGGGCTCGATCACCTCGGTCCAGGCCGTCTACGTGCCGGCCGACGACTACACGGACCCGGCCGTCGCCACGACCTTCGGACACCTCGACGCGACCACGGCCCTTTCGCGCCAGATCTCGGAGCTCGGCATCTATCCGGCCGTCGATCCGCTCGCGTCGTCCTCGCGCATCCTCGACCCGCAGATCGTCGGCGAGGAGCATTATACGGTCGCCCGCGGCGTCCAGGAAACGCTTCAGCGCTATAAGGATTTACAGGACATCATCGCGATCCTGGGCGTCGAAGAGCTCTCGGAAGACGACAAGGTCACCGTGGGTCGTGCGCGCCGGATGCAGCGCCTGTTCTCGCAGCCGTTCTTCGTGGCCGAACAGTTCACGGGCCGTCCCGGCAAGTACGTGAAGCTCGAAGACACGATCGCCGCGTTCAAGGAAGTCCTTGACGGCAAACTCGATTCGCTGCCGGAGGCCGCCTTCTATATGGCCGGCGGCATCGACGAAGTCAAGGCCAACGCCGAAAAGCTGGCGGCGACCGCGTAATGGCCGGTAAGACGATTCCCTTCCGCCTGGTGACGCCGCTCGCGATCGCCTTCGAGGGTGATGCGGAACTGGTGATCGCCGTCGGCACCGAAGGCGAAGAAGGCATCTTGCCCTCGCACGCGCCGTTTCTGACGGGGCTGCGGCCGGGTATCCTGCGCGCGAACGTGGTCGTCGAGGGCGAGGGCAAACGGGTCGAATTCGCCACGAGCGAAGGCTTTCTGCAAGCGTTGCCCGAGCGCGTGACGGTGCTGGTCGATGCGGCGTTGACGCGTGAGGCCATCGACGTCGCCGCCGCGCAGGCGGATCTTCAAGCGGCGACCGAACGGCGCGCGAAGCTGCAGCCGCAGACCACGGAATACGCGCGCGAACAAGCGATCGTCGATTTCGCGAACGCGCGTTTGACGCTCGCCGGCTAAGGGGCTCAACCCGACAGGGATTTCGGTCGACACGTCGGACTTCGACGCGACCGGGCTCCCAATGGGCCCGCCATCGCGCGTTGGCGATTCGAGGTGTTCTCGTGTACCACGTTCGGCTCGGTTCTCTTTTGCGCGTCGCTGCGCCGGCTCTCGCGACTTTCGCGATTTTCGCGGCCCTGGTCGCAGCGTTCGCAGTCGGAGGCGCGCCGGCACGCGCGGGTACGACGGGGGCGCTCGTTGGAACGGTGCTGGACGAGAAAACGCGCGAGCCCGTAGCCGACGCGACGGTCAGCGTGTCGAGCCCCTCGCAGGTCGCGCACGCGACGACCGACGCGAACGGACGCTTCACGTTCATTTCGCTCGCGCCCGATACGTTCGTCGTCGCGGTGTCGAAACAGGGCTACGAGTCGCTGACGCAGACCGGCATCACGATCTTCGCCGATCAGACGCAGTCGCTAGCGTTGAGTTTGCAGCACGCGTTGAAGGAGATCGGTCGCGTCACGGCACGCTCGTCGCTCGATCTCGTGAAACCGGGCACGACCAGCGACGTCTATTCCGTCGATCCCGCGCTGACCAGCGCGGCCGCGCCCGTCGGCGGCGGCGGCTCGCTCAACCAGGCCTATTCGGCGCTCGCGGTATTGCCCGGCATCTTCGTGCCGCCGGGGCAGCAGGGCGTGAACCAGACCGTGTACATCCGCGGCGGCAACTACGATCAGATCGGCTACGAGTACGACGGCGTGCCGGTAAACCGCTCCTTCGATAACTATCCCGGCCACTCGGCCTCGACGCTGGGTCAACAGCAACTGCAGCTCTACACGGGCGGGGGCGGCGCGGGCGAAAGCGCGTCGGGGCTCGCCGGCTTCATCAACCAGGTCGCCAAGACCGGCACGTATCCGGGCTTCGCGAATTTCTCGGGATCGCTCGGTTCGCCGACGTTCTACCACGATCTCTCGGCCGAAGTGGGCGGACAGAGCGCGAACCGGCGGTTCAGCTATTACCTCGGCGTCAGCGGCTGGAACCAGGACTTCCGCTACTTCGATAACTTCAACGGCGCAGGCCTCACGAATCTCTTTCCGAACGCGACCGGCCCCTCGAACCACACGACCTACCTGGATTTCTATCCCGCGGTGTACCCGACGTGCAACAAGGATCTCACGAGTCCGCTCGACGATCCGGGCGTCACGCCGCCGCCCTTCGCGTACGATCCCGGCTGCTTCGCCACGATGAACCCGGCCTACGGCAACGTCAGCTTGATCGAAGGCCGCGAAGCCGTCGGGAACTTTCATTGGTCGCTCCCGCATCGCAACGACTCGGGGTCCGACGACGTCCAGTTTCTATACACCAATTCATCTCAATTCCGGCAGTATTACAGCGGCATCGACGACGCCGGTCAGAGCCTGGTGCAGGCCGCGGTCGGTACGCCGGCCTGGCCCGACTACCTGACGTATCCGAGCGGAACGCAGTTTCTCTCGCCCGCGAACGCGCACGCGGTGGCCTACCCGTTCCCCGGCCAGGACGGAACGTGCTATAACCAGCCCGATCCGAGCGAGGTCGTGCCGGTGCCCGGGCAGTGCGCGCTCGGAACACAGGCGAACCTGCCCGACGATTACCGCGACGCCCGCTGGGATACGGCGAGCATCGTGAAGCTGCAGTTTCAGAAAAACATCGGGAGCCGCGCCTACCTGCGTCTGTTCGGCTACACGTTCTATTCCGGGACCAATCGCAGCGGCGCATCGCGCCGTGGAATCGGCAGCGGCTTCGGCGTCGAAAATTACGACTATGAAGTCGACTCACACACCCGCGGCGTCGAGTTGCAGTTCGCCGACGCGTTAAGCGATCGCGACCAGCTTACCGGCTGGGCGAACTACGTGACCGCCTCGACCAATCGCGTCAATAACTATAATTACCTCAACACGCCGGATCAGCAGGTCAGTAACTTGACCAACGGCAGCCAATGCTTCGCGCTCGAGTCTCGCGGTTCGCTGCCGGGGCAACCCGGCTACGTGGAGGGCGAGCCCGGATACGCCGCGGGGGCGCCCGCGCCGTGTAACGATCCGATCACTCAGGGCACGTTCTACGAGCCGACCGGCCCGCCGCCGCAGGGCTCTCAAATACCGGAGGCGCTGAATTGTCAATCGCATACGGGCGCGCCGATCCCGGTCGCCGCGTGCGCGGCCGGCGCGTCCTGGCGGTTGACCTATACCGGTGATCAAGGCGGCCTCAACACGGTCCGGCCGCAATTCTCCGCAGCCGCCGTCAACGACGAGTGGAAGCCGTTCAATCGACTGGACATAAATCTCGGCGTGCGCTTCGAACGCGACGAGTACGATCTCACGAATACCGATACGCAGGGCAAGAATTTCTGGTTCGCCGCCGCGCAGGCCGAGTATTGCTACAATCCGCTGACCTTGCAGCCGGTCTTCCAAAAGCTGCCGCCGCAGGAAGAATCGTTCGAAGTTCCCGTCGTCACCTTCAACTGCCCGATCGACAGCTCGAGCGGCACGCCCGTCCAGACCGTCCATCCCGACGGCAAAGACGGTCACCTGCTGCTCTCCAACATCTACAATCCCACGCTCGTGCAAACGTACGTCCTGCCGCAGACCGGCTTCACCTACACGGTCGACCCGCTGACGGTGCTGCGCTTCTCGGGTGGCCGCTACGCGCAGCAGCCGCAGGCGTATGAGATCCAGTACAATAGCCTCGAGGAGAACTTGGCGAACGAGCTGATCGGCTTTCTGCCCTACGGCTTCACCACGCCGCGCCACGACGCGCAGCCGCAATACTCGAACAATTACGACTTCTCGTTCGAGCACCGTTTCCGCGGAACCGACATGTCGCTTAAGCTCACGCCCTACTATCGCCTCGCGACCAACCAGCTCTACGAAGGCGTTAGCGTCTACGGGCAGAGCCCCTCGTTCAATTCCGGAATCGAAAAAAGCCAAGGCATCGAGCTCGAGTTTCTCAAGGGCGACTTCAACCGCGACGGCCTCTCCGTGCTCTTCTCGTACACCTACCTGAATTCCAAAGAGCGCTGGGCGAACTATGCCGGGACCGATATCAACCCGGTCGATCCCTACAACCAATACATCCAGCAGTTCAACGCCCTGACCAAGGCCGGCGGCGGCGCGCCGTGCTACGCGAGCAGCGCCGATTCCACGCCCGATGCCGGCTGCGGCGCGAGCTCGATCCGCAATCCGTACTACGCGAGCGCGCCGCAACCGCTGCTGGACAAGAATGCCTACTATGCGACCGGCCTCGACTATCCGTACCTCTCGCCCAACGTCTTCGGGATCGTGGTCAACTATCGCAAGGCAAAGTTCGCGATCACACCATCGCTGACGCTCAACGAAGGCGCGCCGTACGGCAATCCGGCGGACGTGATCGGAATCGATCCCCGCACGTGCTCGCAGAATCAAGGCACGTCGGGCTTCACGACCGGCAATCCGCTCAATGCCGATTATACCGCGTGTTCGTTCGCGGCCACGCCGTCGGGCAATCTCTACGTACCCAATCCCGAAACCGGTCACTTCGACTCGTTCGGGCAGTTCACGCAGCCCTGGCAGCTCAATGCGGGCCTAAAGCTTTCATACGATATCAATCCGAAGGTTCGGGCCTCGGTCACGGTCGCGAATCTCGTAAATCGCTGCTTCGGCGGCACCCGCGCGCCCTGGACGGCGGCCTATCCTCCGAGTTCGACCGTGTGCGGCTATTCCTCGAACCTCTTCTACGTGAACAACTTCTACAATGGCTCGAGTCCGAACGACGTCGCGGCCAATGGTGTGCCGCTCAATCCGTATTTCGCGCACTCGTTTACGCCGGCGTTCGGCGACGCGAATTCGTATAACTATCCCAACCCGCTCAACATCTACGTGCAGCTTCAGGTCAAGTTGTGAACCGGCGGGCCGCCGCGGGCTTGGTCGCGTCGGGCCTCGGCGCCTCGGCCGTCCTGGGGTTCGTGACGCTGGCGGCCAGCGCGCCCGCCGCAACCGCCGCAGCCGACGCATGCAGCCCGACCGTGTACCGGCCCGACGGAACGCACGTCGCCGCGTCGTTTCATCGATCCGGCCTCGTGCTCTCGGGCGCCGGCGCGAGTCTGATGCCGGTTGCGGCCTTGCATTGGATGCGGGCGCGGTTCGGCGCGCCGGCGGGGCGTGCCGGCAACGTTCTCGTGCTCCGAGCGTCGGGCGAGCGCTATACGACCGATGACTTCTATCGGGCGGGCCGGTTCGCGTCGGTGCAAGAGATTCTGATCCCGCCGTGCGCGAGCCGCGCCGACGTCGACGCGATCGCGCGCTACGTCGATCTGGCCGACGGTGTCTTCTTCGCGGGTGGGGATCAAGCGCACTACGCCGCCTGGAAGGGGAGCGCGCTGATCGCGGCCGTGCGCCGCGTGTACGCGCGCGGCGGCATCGTCGGCGGCGGCAGCGCGGGCCTTGCGATTCAAGGCGCGGTCGCCTTCGACTCGGTCGCCGCGGACCACATTCATGGCGACTCCGATTACGGCGTGACGACGGCGAACGCGACGCGCAACCCCTTGGAGCCGGAGATCAGCTTCACGACCGGTCTCTTCGCGTGGCCGGCGCTGCGGGACACGATTACCGACACGCATTTCGCCAAACGCGACCGGTTTGGCCGGCTGGTCGCGTTCCTGGCCCGCATCGCGCACGAAGGTTTGGGCTCGCCGCCGTTCTACGGCCTGGGCGTCGACGAAGGCAGCGTCGTGCTGGTCGACGCGACGGGGCACGCGGTGCTGCGGCGCGAGGGCGCGAGCCGCGGCGCGTATCTGGTGCGCTTCGCCGCGTCGGTGGCGCTCCCGCCGGGCCGTCCTCTGCGCGCGACCGTGGAGGTCGCCCGCATCTCGGCCGACGGCGAGACCTTCGACCTGGCGAACAAACGCGTGGCCGCGCCCTGGAAGACGGTCTCGGTCAACGGCGCCGCTACGCCACGCTATAGCGAGGACCCGTATTCGTGAGCGGCAAACCGCGCCGCGCATTGCCGAGTGTGACAACCCTGCTGACAGCATGCTTGCCGGCCCTGCTGAGGACGCCGCTGCCGACTTTGCTGACGGCGCGCTGGCCGGCCCTGCTGAGGGCGCGTTTGCCGATCCCGCCATCGCTCTGCGTGGCGGCAGTGCTGGTCTTCGTAAGTTGCACGAGTTCGCCGTCCGCCCCCACCCATAAAGACGTACTGCGAATCGGCATGACGACCGAGCCGAACTCGCTCTCGCCGCTGTTCGCGCTCAACGATTACGAGCAGTTCGTCGACCGCCTCGCGTTCGACGTTCTCATCACCGTCGGCGCGGACGGGCGCACGTTGATCCCGCGTTTGGCTGCGACGGTCCCCACGCTCGCGAACCACGGGATCAGTTCCGACGGCAAGACGATCGTGTACCATCTGCGCCGCAACGTGCGTTGGCAGGACGGCGCCCCGTTCACGAGCGCCGACGTCACCTTCTCGTATGCCGCGCTGATGAACCCCGCGAACAACGTCCCCAATCGCCACGGCTACGACGAAATCCGCGACGTCCGTGCGCCCGACCCGTACACGGTGATCGTTCGCATGAAACGCGCGTACGCGCCCGCGATCACGAACCTCTTCGGCGACGAGGCGCCGAACCCGATCTTGCCGCGCCATCTTCTCGCGCGGTATCCCGACCTCAATCGCGTCCCTTTCAATGTGTTGCCGATCGGCACGGGTCCGTTTCGCGTCGAACGCTGGGACCACGGGCAGTCCGTTGAACTGGTCGCTAACGACGCGTACTATCTCGGCAAGCCGAAGCTGCGCCGCATCAGCGTGCGCTTCATCCCCGATGAAGCGACGATGATCGACGAGCTGAGGACGCACGAACTCGACGCGTTTACGCAAGGTTCCGTCAACGCGTTCCGGCAGATCAAGAGCTTGCCCGACACGGCCTACGTGCTCGTCGACAACCACGGCGCGTCCAACGTTCTGATCAACAACACGCGTCCGCTGCTGCGCGACGTTCGCGTGCGGCGGGCAATCGCGTACGCAATCGATAAGGCCACGATCGTCGAGCGCTTCACCGCGGGCGCCGCCGAGGTCGCGACGGAGGATCTGCCGTCGTTCATGTGGGCGAGCGACCCGCGCGTGCGGCGTTACGCGTTCGATCCGGCACGCGCCCGCGCGCTCTTACGCGAGGCCGGCTGGCAACCCGGCGCGGGTGGCACGGTGCAAAAGAACGGCCGGCCGCTGAGCCTGGTGTTCGCTTACGCGCAAAACAACGCCACCGCGCGCTTGATCTCGGTGCAGATTCAGGCCTATCTGAGCGCCGTCGGCATCGGCGTCGAGCTCAAAGGCTACAACGGCAGCATGATGTTCGCGCCGCGCTCCGCGGGCGGCGTCTATCAGAGCGGCAATTTCGATCTCGCCTGGTACACGATGACGCTCGGCATCGACCCCGATTCCTCGGGCCGGTTCACGTGCGGCGCCGTCCCGCCGAACGGACAAAACTATTCGCGGTATTGCAACGCGGAGATGGACGCCGCGCAGTTCGCGGGCCTCGCGACGTTCGACGAAAACGCCCGTAAGCGCGCCTATGCGAAAAGCCAGGAGCTGCTCGCGCGCGACGTCCCGATCGTGTTCGTGTTCTGGCCCAAGGACGCCGAAGCGTTCGATAAGCGCCTGCGCGGCTTCGCTCCCAATCCGATCACGGCGGCCTGGAACGCCCAGGAGTGGTCGCTCTAAGGCTAAGAATGTGAGCGCTATCATGTAAGCCGACGCGGCAGTTCGCTCACGTTTTCAACGGCTCGCACCTGCATGCGCGAACAAGGACAGGCCCGAGCGGGCGAGAACGCGCGGTCATAATGGCGCGCATCGGCTGGCAGATCGCCGCACTCGTCGCGCTCGGCGCCTTGACCATCGGCGAGTTCGCGTTCTACTCAACGGCGACGCTTGCTTCGACGGACCGGACGGCGTGGGATGCCGTCCTACCGGCGCACGTCGTGCGTGCGCGGCACGCGTGGCCGATCGCGATGTCGCTCGCGCTATTGGTAGGCGCGGGGCTTCAGACTGCGTTGTTGCTCTTCCTCGGCCGGTCAGCATGGACCTCAACGTCGAGGGCCGTCGTTATCGCTGCTTGCTGCGTCGCCGCGATCGTCCTGGTCGCGGCGCTTCGCGCTCCGTACGTCACGTCGAACGACGCGTATGCGTACATCGCTTACGCGAAGCTGGAAAGCAACGCGCAAGCCTACCGCCCGCCGCGCAGCGGGTTGCCGGCGCCGTTCGACGTCGTCAACAACATCTGGGGCCGGCCGTTATTACCGGCCGCCTACGGTCCGCTCGAACTCGGGCTCTATCGCGCGGTCGTCGGGCCGCAAACGACGCTCGGCGGGGCGCTCTTGGCGACGCGACTCGTCGGACTCGTTAGTCTCGTGGGGCTGGCTGGGCTCGTGTTCGCGTTGACGCGACGCGCGGCGTTGCTGCCGCTGGTTATCGTAAACCCGGGATTGTACGAACAAACGGTCGTCAACGCTCACAACGACTTGCTCGCGGTCGACCTGGTCTTGCTCGGCGTGTACGTGGCCCGCCGTTTTCCGCTCGCCGGCGTCGCCGTCGCTGCCGCCAGCGGTCTGATGAAGATCAATTTCACGCTGATCGCACCCGCCTTCGCGCCCGCGCGAGCGAATCTCGCCAGCCGCGCGTTGGCCTACGCGGGCTCGGCCGTGCTCGTCTTCGCGCTTTCTGCCGCGCTCGGCGGCGCGAGTTACCTCGGTGCGCTCGCGCGCATTTCCGCGGTCTACGGCGCGTACCATGCATCAGCGGAAGATATCGTCGGCCTCTCAACGCATGCGGCCTTGGCGGCGTTCGCGATCTTCGCGTTAGTGATGACGGCGGCCGGCTTCACGCTGCCATGGAGCTTCGCGTGGTCGTTCTACGGGCTTGGGTTCGCGGTGTACCCCGGCTATCTGGTTTGGGGCATTACGCTCGCCCTGCGTGAAGTCGAGAGCGCGCGGCTCTACCTCGCGCTCCTGCCGATCCCGAGTTTGACGTGCGACTTTCTGTTTCGCGGGAGCGGCGATCTGACCCGAGTCGTCTTCTTGACTGCGATCGTCTACGAAAGCGTGCGTTCGCTGCGCGGGCGCGCAGCGGGCGCCGGCGCTACAGCGCTTCCACGATCGTGACGTTGGCCAGCCCGCCGCCTTCGCACATCGTCTGCAAGCCGTATTTGAGCCCGCGGGCCCGCAGCGCGTGCACGAGCGTCGCCATCAGCTTCGCGCCGCTGGCGCCCAGCGGATGGCCGAGCGCGATGGCGCCGCCGTTGACGTTGAGCTTCTCGGGATCGGCGCCGGTGTGTTTGAGCCAGGCGAGTGGAACCGGCGCGAAGGCTTCGTTGACTTCGTAGAGGTCGATGTCATCGATCGTCAAGCCGGCGCGCTTCAGCGCCCGGTCGGTTGCGAA
>Ga0116229_10002089_pt1 | contig 32077 bp, 24 predicted proteins | sample S1TSphgellanicum_3_FD_87313 | JGI IMG/M metagenome (GOLD analysis project Ga0116229, IMG submission 87313) | Host-associated microbial communities from peat moss isolated from Minnesota, USA - S1T2_Fc - Sphagnum magellanicum MG | ecosystem: Host-associated > Plants > Peat moss > Unclassified...
AGTAGGGTAAGTACTCTTTGCTTTTTGGCTACAAAAAGATCGGGTTCAAAGATCTGGATTGTGCGAGCAAACCATGAATAAACCAAGGCATTTGAAGAGGGTCTAGGATTCTTTGATCCCGGAGGAGATCTTGTAAGAGTGACAAAAGGTACCCGGCCCCATGCATGCATTTTGGTGTGTGTACTTTGGGTCCACAGGTTATGGTTTATCAGATTTAGGCATACAATCTGATTGTTATGATAGTTTGTTTGTGAAGGACACTTTCACAAGTTTTCATCACCATTGCTTGCCTTAACAATGTGTGTGTATGTGTGTGTGTGTGTGTGAAAGTAGCAAGCATAAAAGTAAGATGCCTGGACAAGACAATGAAATATGTTTGTCACTACAAAAACCTTCCCTTCTTGAAGCTGACTATTCTTATGGATGTTGATGACCATATGAAATGAGAACCAAAAACCTATGAATTGATGGCTTGAACTATTAGTTCTACAAAATACAGGCAAAGAAAGAAACATTGTATACCCATGCAACAAATTGTGTAGAAACGTGATAAGCACAACCATATATATGTGTACAGACCCGTGAGCTTATAATCTGACTTCGCTATTACTGGAAAAGTAGAAGCCCATGGAAGTATTCTTGAGCCAAATAAGATGTCAGGGATTGTTTGTGCTTAATAGGGTTCGTGCCATGGCGCATAGAAATCACAGATGAAACCACCAGGGATATATACCCTGTTTCTATCACACACTTGAATGGAGAAAATGTGAAAGAATTTGAGCTTTTCAGATTGAGCTTTTCTTACATTGTGAACTGCTGTGTCCTCCATCCAGCCTTGATTCTGGTGGATTCATGTTCTCCTCCAGGCTTCATCTTGTGGGATCCACATTCTCCTGCACACCTGAAAGTGCAGGTCCAGGAGCAGGGCAGCAAATACCCAGGATCTCAAAATATAGTACAGCCAGTAGTACCTGGGTCTCTGGAGGTTGGGACTCTGGAGATCAGGTTCAAACTGCCTGTGCACTTAGTTCAATGCAGGCAAGAAGAGAAATGTGGGCAAGAAGAGAAAGCAAATGTTGCTCATTTTACAACAATATGGAAATTTTGGCTTTTGGGGAAAAAGAAAGCTGGGCAAGTTTCAACAAAAGATTGGTCTGCTTCCTAAGCAGGACTCTTGAGTCACCATCCGTCCACCATCTGAAAGAGCACAGCTACAACGAAACTAATGCCACACCACATCAATTGATGGAAGACAGCCCAACTTATACAAAGATTATAGACAGCAATCAATCACAAATACTACGAACACAAATTTTCATTCTTAAGAATGATATTACGTCCAACTGGAAAGTGCAACAAAGCAGCAGCACAAAGGAAGAAACATGACCAGTATCTGGTAGCTCCATGCTCCATTTCATTGTCTCCTGAAGCAAACATCATAAGACAAAAAAAATTTCTTCTTGACTTCGTGCACTAATAGTTCCAACAATACAGATAAAGACCAGAATCCTAAAACAAAAAGCAAGGAGAAAGCTGTCAAAATAAATCCACAAGAGGCTTGGGATACTATTCAAATAGCTCAAAAAAAGTTAGCCCAGCATGAGAGCTACAAATCATTTTCATGTAATACATGGTCCTGTTATGCTATAGCAATTTGACTCACATGATCTAGGGAAAATGAACACATTGGGGAGCAAACACTAATATAAAGTATACACATGGACCAACCAAAATCATTTGAGACAACTAGGAATCCCAGCAAAACAAGAAGTGAAAAAATGGGTAAATCCTGAGAAACAGACACAGCGATGGCACAAAGCATTGTCAGGAATCAACATACACACAGAGAGGAAATCTGGGCCAACCAGGAGGCCCACACACTTAGCAATTGATGTCTTCTCTCTTGTCAGTTTTTTCTACCATGTACCTTTTACTGCGACAAAGCCTATAGGGCACTCTAGATTCTAGGTATCTGAGTTGGTTGTCATGCTTTAAATCAATGCCACTGAATCTTGCTCCTAAACTTACCAAACTGACTAACTAACTGGTTAAGGATTCTTCCTAAACCTAAAACTTCTAAACCAAGCATGTGGCAAAGAACGCCGATGCAAGTCTTGGGAATGCCTAGGGGAGATTCTGCATAAGTGTGGAGACTTATTGACTTATGAATACTTGTGGAGCTGATGAGAATGGCAACTTACATGATCTGAAAGACACTTCAAGAGATTTCTCAAAGCTTGTGGGCACAGGGTGAAATTGTTGTGACATGAGAACTCAGGGAGACTTGCAAGGATTCCACAAATGTGGGACCCAAAGGGTGTTCATAAATCCTATGTAGAAACATTTGGTGCACGTAACGCCATAGAATTAACCTGTGATGAGATTTGGGCCTGCCGAATTTTCATAGTAGTGGCACGGAAGAAAAATTGCTCTCGAGACAGCGCCCGCACCTGCTTCAGGTAAGCATCAACAGGAATAGCACCTTCTTGGGCTGCTTTATCAAGTGAATAGAGAATGTCTTCAATGGCAAAATCAGCTGCATTGCATTCCAACATTTGCTTTGAGAGAGCATCAGCAGGCTCAAAAACATCATCAATGTCAACTTGTGTGACTCCCTTGTCATTCACCTTCAACCAAGTTTCAAGAACATCTGTGTTGGTTAATATCAGCTGAAGCTGGTTTTCAAGGCCTTCCTTTTCTTGAACCAGTTCAGATACCCCTTTCGCAAGTTGCTCCGCTCTCTGACTTAGCAAAGCCTGCAGTCACTAAAACAAACCTCAGGAAACAGGAGGTTTTAAGGTAAGGTTCAAGACTGGGAACTAGCAACTTGATTTTCACTTCAGGACATTCAGATTGTGGTGGGCTGATTATCTCTTAAGTCTTACAGTCCTAATTTAGGGAAATACATATTCAGAAAAAGGGTGAAGAACTTATAATTTGAAGGTCATATTAGGAACTAGTCATTTTGTTCAGTCACTCATTGATCACATCCAGAAGCAAATGATTAATCATCACAACCTGTAAGCAACATGAAACAAGAATGTAACCAGCTGCAGTTGTTATTTAATGATATCTTTATCTCTGCTTGATTATTCCATTATCATAAATGCAAAAGTTGTAGCCATGTAGGAAAAGTCTCAAGAGTTCACAAGTTCTCCACATCAGGCAAGATTCTCATCAACTTGATCTGTCCAAAAAACTGAGCCAGAAGAGAAGGTCAAAGAATATCATAAAATCTCTGGAACCATCTGGGAGATGAAACATATGTTGAACAGAAACTGTCCTGCAATACAGGGTAATTAAAGGACACAGACTCACAGTATTGTCTGAATTCCTATTTGTGATAAGGCAAAGTTTCAGCCCTCTTGAGATTGCCCTGTGCAAATACACTTTGAATGGAGGGAAATGGCAATTGTAGAAAGAAACACAGACCTGGGTATTAAACAGTCCATCCATCTCAATGTTTCGCTCCTGCATTAGGGCTTGCGTATCACGGTGCAGACGATTGGAGAGATCATTGATGGCTGTCTGCTTATAAGCCTCAGAAGGGTCATTGGTCCGTGGAGGGGGAGGCAGATTCTGGTATGGTGGATATGAAAGCCTCGATGATGGCTGAGCAGGAGAACTGGATGATGACTGAGATGTTGGTGCCATGTGCCCTCCCGTGTGCATTGGGTTCATGAAGGGAGAGGGAGACTGTGGTGGATGGTGATTCATCGGTGCTGGTGGAGGTGGTCGAACTGGCATTTGAGCTGGTCTAGAGTACAACGGTGGATCATCACCAAAAATAAGTGATAATTTTTTTACCAATTCAACCAGATTTGAGCGTGGATAAACCCATCCTTGTAAGTAGGGAGCCGAAACCATACCAGAAGGGTTAACAAAAGGGTGTCGGGGTTTAATAATCATGTCCCGGGTAGGCGTAACATAGACTAGGGGGGCATTACGGGGGTAAGATTCAAGAAGCCAAATGGTGATAGGGATGTTATATTTTACGTCTTGATAATACATGGGGATAGTTCCATCTGCTTGTAATAAATTGCTGGCTCGTCCATCATTGTGCGTGAACATGGCTGTTTTCACCTGAAAAAAGAGAACTGATATTACTTAAGCATGACTCTCAACAAAACCTGTTCACAACATCACTTAAGGTATCCTCATGACCAACAAGGACCCTACAATCAACCATCACCGATGAAGGGCCAGCCATCCACATAATTGGTTTAGAGCATGGTCAGTATGCACAGCACATAGACAGCACAGGAATTCACCACATACTTCAGAATTGTGAGAATGTTGACCTCCTCCTCTTCAAATAGCTCTCAACTGTTTCAGTAGGAAGCCATGTTTGACAAGATAGGCCACAATGCCTGTCCTTGCTCTTAAAAGACTTTAGTTCCAGAGTTAGCTCACCTAAACTACTGATCCTATCCTATTGCCCCTTCACTTGAGAAAATAACAAAACATGCTGAACATGGGACTCCAAATCAGACAATGTTGTGCATCCAGATACTTAGTGTGCCAATTTCTATACCTAACTGCCATGATCGTGCCTTATAAACAAGCACAGGATTGTCAAAAAAACAAACCAATATCAGACACAGCAGAAGAAAATACAGAGCTGCAAAGGCCTCAGACAACATGGTGGCCCCTTTAAAAAAAACCTGCCAATTAAGTGTTACAAGAAAACAACCTCCAAAAAAGAAAACTGCAAAAACAACAAGAATACAAAGGAATTCCAGAATGTCTAGAAACAATGCAGAACAACAGATTGACTGTTGCAAAAAGGAACAAAACAAGGTGAAATCACTGATCAAAGACAAAACAAAGAGCATATACACACCAATATACACACCAATGAAATTGCAGAAAAGACTCCACAATAACAATTTGACAGTTATGGTACTGACAAAACCCAAAAAACAGAACAATGAGTGCAGTCATGACCTTGTGAGTGGTGTCCCTCACAAAGAATCAGACCATCACTTTCATCATGAATGGGAGTGAATAGCTGCAACTACTCCCCATGGTCTTCATCAGGTCCCAACAATGGGTGGGTGTGGACAGTGTATTAAACAAATACTCTGCTCAAAACCTTAGAGAAAACAATTATATGAATATATGTGTCCTGAGTCCCTTTCAGGTTTCCAGAAGCCAAAAGAAGACTCAGTAGTTATGGGGACTGCTAGCACTGCCGCTCACCAATCAAAGACTAAGAAAGGAGACTATAGAACAGACAGACAGACAGACAGAGCTTTAGCTTTCTATGCACCTCATTCTTGCTAGCTAGCAAACAACATGGCAGAAGGGAACATTGATGATAGAAGACAAATGAAACAACCATAGTAGACATGGACACAGAAGCATTTAAATCCACATGTAAGTCACACTTCTCAATTCTGCCATTTGTAAAAATCAGCAGAGAAAAACCCTAATATATCTTCAGAAAATCTGATTGCAAACCCAAGTGTCACATCATGCCACAGCATTTCAATGGAATTTTCTGCCACATGACATTCCAAGCACGCATACAGTATCATCCTCTAAATATTGACACAAGAGATCTGCTTGCGAACAATCCAAATCCAAATCCAAATCAAAAGAGACAGGAATTCAGGTTTAGTCACATATCTGAATTCAGATTGCACAGCTTTCTTTCAATAAAATCAGGCCAAAGGAATCCACAACAGAAACAGAGACAGAGATCCAGACAGTGAACGAATCCTCTGACCTAGTACAGAAAAAAGGCCAAGCACAGAGAACTAGAAGAGACAGTAGTAGAAGACGGAAGACGAACCTGCAGGCCTGGGAATTCCTGGATCACCTGCAGCAGATGTTGCCGGATAGTCCATTTGTCATCTTCAACGTAAGGCAGTGCACTCGGACCTCTCTGCGACAGCACCGATCCCAGAAACTGGAACTGCGTCGATGCGTGGGACGTCGGGCTGCCCCCTAGCGCAGGCATCATTCCCCCTTATTCAGCCGCTCGAAATTCAATTCGTCCTCCCCTAGTTCAACTGCAATTCCCACCAATTCAAGCAACCAGAAAAAAAAGGCTTTGAAAACACACACAACACTCTACAAGCTCTATTTTTCTGTCTCTGTCTCTCTGCCTTTCTCTGGAATCAGAACACTAGTTACGGAACAAACTGGGAGCAGCAAGCGATTTTTGTGAAGGAGATGCGAAAGCGAAGAGGAGAGAAGAGAAGACGACGCTAGAGAAGGAAGGATTAGGGGCATTCAATCATCAAAGACTTTCTTTCTACAAGGTTCTTGCTTGAGATTCTTGGTACTGGAAAAACCGCTACAGAAAGAGAGACAGATAGACAGAAACACAGATAAATTGTTCCCCGGACAAAACTATGCCCTTGCAACAACAAAAACAAACACACGCAGCGAAACCACAAACAAACAGACAACAAAACAGACGGAGAAGAATCAGAGAAAAGAGGAAGAAGAAGAAGAGCGCCAAACCCTAATCACTAATCTCTCACTAATTCCTCACTAATATCTCCACTCAATAAATTAAAAAGTCAAGTAGCCCAGTAACTTAACCAACCCTGCCTCAGTCAGGTCTTACTAACGTGAGAGGTGATTAAAACCGCCGGTTCTTTCATGAAAGCCTCAGTCAGGTCCTTGTTAAGAGTTTTGAAAAGACCGAGACGACGGGATTATTTCAAAGGACCGGATCCGGAGGTTCTCATAATCTCAACCATTTGAAACTCAGAACCGGCAGTTCTCCAACTTCGAACCGTTTTCAAAAAAAGAACCGGAGGTTCTTTAAAATTCAAATAACCGCGCAACACCGTACAGCTTATTTAGTGAGATATTTAGTGAGAACACGCACTAACTAAAACCCCAGCAATCGTTTTCACTAACCGCGGTCATAATTAGTAATGACTTCTTACTCACCCTACTAGGGTTCGTAAGAAGTAAAAGCAAAAAAAGCAAGTAAAAGTAAATTTATTAATGACGCATTTTACACTAGTGATGTGACTTTTGTTTGTTGCCACGTCTCGAAAAAGTCGGCACGCGGCAGCCAGGCTTGCAAGCTGTTTCCTGGAAAGCAACTTTTGGGGTTGGGTGGGGGGGCAGGGGGGTGTTTTTTTGGGGCAGCAGGACCACCATGACATAATCTGCCCAGAATTTCTCGGGCAGTGACACAAAAGAGTTGGAAGTGAAGTAAAGGCAATTTCATCAAAAATAGCATATGCCCATCAAACTGACAAATTCACAATTGAAGAGACTTTTAAAGCAATTCCCAAACTAAATTAAAGCACACCAATTTACACTTTCATAATTTTTACATTGAATTGTACTTGGGATATGTGACGCTTTTTTGTAATTTTGATAAATAAAAGTAGATTTTTATAGAATCACTGCAAGTTTTCCAACATTAAAAAAAGCCCGTCCATTCTATTGTAGACATCATTTGCCTTTCCAGATTCAGTTCCAAATGAACATGGCTTAAATTTATCATTGAAGGGAAACCTCCTTTCATGACATCTTGAGTAACTTCTCTTTTCCAAATCTTGTAGTCCAAGCATTTGTCTCACATGCATCTGTAAAGTTCTACACTTCACCTCAGTTCCTCACCAAGCCCTTTTGGTCTCCCTTCTCAACCCAATTTACCCGCATGCATTGATCAAAAGCCCAAGGTTAAAAGTCCTGACAAAATCCACATGCCTTCATTACTGATTTAGTGGATTTCAAAACATCTAGGCTTTAGGGTTTTGGTTTAGGATTATGGCTAATCATGACAAAGAATCAGAGATACAGTGTAGAGTGTCTTGCTTGCAAAGCAAAGCAGCAACAGAGTATTCAGCTGATAACTCCCAATATCAAATTTCTTGCCCTAGGAATGTATGTACTATGTACCACACAGGAGGAGAGAAACCAATTGAGCAAAGTGCATCTATAAATTGGGATGGTCAGGCAAAACTCTCTCTCAATCAAGCACTGGAATCATGATGTTCTCATAATTCAAATGTCCAGATGCCTGACCTGTTTATAAGAGTTTCACCTTGTTTACAGCTAAAAGGTCCTCTGTTCTGAAACAATAGCACATTTGTACGTAATAGAGTAACCCCCCTACTTACAACTCAAACATCCAAATAAAGCTATCTTATCCCAAAGAAAATGACCAGAAATTCAAGATTTCCTTGTAAACATCACAGCTGCTCAAGCAGCTTTAGTGAGGCAACCACCCACACAAGTGATTGAACCCTTCATTCTGGCCCAATAGATGGTTTAAGAAAGACGAGCAACCCAAGGAGAAGTGGGAAATGAGTATTTAGGGTTCCTGCTCTTACCTTTCAGAAGTGCCAGAGGAAATAGCATCAAACTATGATGCTTTCTGAGAGATATGGCGGTATGTTTGTACAATCCAATCAGCATAGCCACTCAACCCACCAGTTTGATCCTCGACAAGATTGCCAAGGACAAGCTTTCCTTCCCTTGGTTGCTCCCCCTGTCGCACGAGAATGCATTGCTGGTACACAGCCGGGTTCGTTTTCCTCAGCTCCCGCAGCATGGCAACTAAGCGCTTTGACAAAATACTCTCATGTTCTTGTAATGCAACCTGCCACAACACTACTTACCTTTGAGATTTGACTGAACACTAGAGGTAAGAGATTGAGGACCCAACAAATTGAAACCTATGAGTACATCACAACTTTAACAATGAGGGCACAAACTATCAGATGAGCAGTAAACCTATGACAACATAATGGTGTAACATGGCAGATTCCAGGCCTTTGGGATGAACTGTAACAGTATTTCACTTGTCTAGCAGTTCTAGATATTTCACATCTCAACTCTATGGTCCCACATACCATCAACTGCATCAAACTAGGCCATTGTACCCTCTTCTGGCAACCTAAACTCTCACTGTGGGTACACTATGACATGGTGGAAGCGTTCAATTTCCATAATCACCTATTCATGTTTCATGATAAATATGCAACACCCTTTAGACTGCATCAAGCAAGGAAAATAAGAAGGGACAGGACACACAATGAGGTATGTGCATGAGTATAGATAATAAGAACAAGTGGCAGATTCATTACATCAACTTAAAGAGAGAAGGGAATGTAAACCTTGCTAAGGTCAGGACTGTATGCAAACTCAGGGCCAAGTATCTGCTTCACAAATTCATCAGGAAGCACTTTGCCGAGCCACAACACAAATCGCAGGCCATCATTTAACAAAAATGCTCCTCGTGGGTCCAGCCTTTCTGATGCCAATGGCACTGGCTTTGGTAGTCCCGTCGTGTAATCCGTTCCCCCCTTGCCACCCTGCATTTGGAATAGACAAATTGAAGAATGAGTCTACTTATGCCAACCCTTACAAAGCCTCATGACAGAGAGTCACCTTGCTCTTCATGCACCCAGGGTGACACTAAAAATGACATCTCCTATAAGAGAGCCAAAGACAGAGCACATGCAGAGCTTCCTGGACTACACAGGTGACCCACCAGAACTTTCAAAAGTCTGCAGTGGGGCATTTGATTAGGCTGTACAAGAATACCTGGAGTTAACACTCATAGAACAATAATAGAAGTAACACCATAGATCAACTCCACGAAAACTGCAAGCCAGAAACAGATAGTATAGGGATATCTAAAAGAACCTTTCTTAAACAATTCTCCATCTCTTATGCAAAAAGAACACTGCAGATGGTTGTCATACCACATGTCCTCCTATGGGAATCATTGTGTTCCTGCAAGCATGGTAGGATAACATACCTGGAGGAGGAACTCGTCAATCCGGAAAAAGGCAGGATACAGCAATTTGAGGAGACGGGAGATGGACATAGTCATGATCTCAAATCCCATGGCAGACCGTTCATCTGGGGTGGTATCAACATAACCTCCACGCAGAGCCAGGCTCTTGCAAATGGCAAGTGTGTACAGAGGGAGAAGCCTGAGGCTCTCTGGAAATAAGAGCCTGTTGGATGTTCGGTGCTGGACTGCAAACATGTTGCGATACTCCCTTAAGCTTCGGTGTAATCGCTGCTGCGTGGTTTGACGTGCATCTTCAAGCTTCGATTGCATTGATTTGTCAACCCCTGCATACATCCAACAAAGGATTAAGCCAACTTAAGCAAGGGAAATGTAGAGGTACTGTGGGACAAATAGCCAAAGTGAATTGAGTCTAAGTTGTGTTACCAAGCCTGCTCATGATGCTGGCAATAGCACCCACATCAGCTGCCCGGTACATTTCTCCCAAATCTGACACCACTGGAGTGGCCATTGTGTGCACTCTTATCCGCCGTTCGCCAGTTGAGGACGTGTATCTGTGTCATGGGGGGTCAAAGAAACAGAATGGAGAACCAAGTATAGCATTCATCCACAGACTGGCCATCCAAGATTTGTCAGGTTGAAGATTAATGTTACTGACAACCAGTTCAAATTAGGGCCTTGACCAGTTGTCCTGATAACTTGGATCCAATTCCACTCCAGTAGACCTTTAACCTTAAGATCAGATATTTTGAGATGAGAGACTTCTTGCCCAATACTTCTGAGGGCCTTTAAGCTTTACTGACACATCCATGAACCTTGTGGCCAGTTATCATTAAGAACAGCAGGAAGCCTAAAGTAATCACTACAAGGATTCTCTTGCATGGTCGAATAGAACATGAAACTGCACTATAAAGGATACAACAATGCAACTTGGAAGTACACAGTGTTAGTGGTCAAGAGAGTGTCTTCCAGTGTAAGCTGCATGGCAAAAGCCTTGTCACAATCCACAGCAGGAAGTGCCATCAGATCTGAGCTGCGCAGCATGAAGTGTCCATGAAAAGAGGAAAATCGAATTCCTGCATCAAAATACAGGGAAAACTCAAATTAGAACCTTTGAGACTTTAGAACAGGGACACAATTTGTTTGAACAAAAAAAAAAGCTAGTATCCTGATGTCAGCCTCAGGGACCATTCAGTTGGTGTGGACTGCAAGTTCTTTGTTGGATGTAACATTCACAATTCTTAAGTTACATTCACAGAGGAGCCAGAACTAAGTGACAATTGAGAACTTTTAAAAATATATTGAGGTACCTTTTCCACAGCGTATCCGCATGACTGCCTCCCATGCTGTCTCTCGGGAGAGATCTCGAGCAAGCTCATAACTGAACTTCTCTCCATGCAGGTAGGCCTGGAACCCAGGATAATAACACACCTGTCCACCTGTGTACTTTGCTAATGTACCTGGAACCATGCATAAATAATACAGCCATTAGGGCCATACCTGACAACCTTGGTCACAGCATTAGGAACAGCATCAAGAAACATGATAGCCCTTCAACATTGCCACAGAACAATTGAAGTGAAGGTAGGTCTGATGGGGGCCTCACCTAAAGAAGCCAAATCAGTATATCGATCACCAAAAGCATATATGTTAACACCAATTTGATATTTGGAGAAATCAGCTGCCATGTGTTTGTAGAATTGCTCTTCAGAACCACGAAGAAGGTACTCTTTCTCTGTTCCATAAATGCGAGGGTCATCACCCCGCAGCTTTAAGCGTCCAACTCCAAGAGATGGCAGTGTGCTTTGGAATACCAACAGCTTACCTCCCAGCTGGCTCTGCAAAAGCATTTGAATCGAAACCCAATGCATTTCAACTTCTGGAATTCTGTCTCAAATGCTTCAAGCTGGACAAATTCAAGGAATAACAGAAAGAGGCCTCAGGAATGAGCCCTTCAGGATGAAGTGCTAATAACACATACCATGATCATGAAAGTTGCTTTGAGGGCAGGCCCCAGGGCTGATTCAATGCTGATGTTTTTCTCAAACAAAGAAGGCAGGCTATCAAGTAGTGCATCCACCACCACCCTTGATTCTGACAAGTTCACAAGTAAATCATCGGGAAGAGGCAAAAATGGATCATCAAGGTCTGCTACTACCATCATTTGTGGCTGCATCAGTGAAGACTGCAGACAAACCCAGCCCAAAGCATTTGAAGTTCTCAGTTTGAATTCATACAAGTTGACCTATCATCACACTTGTGAAACCTATCATCACAAACACTTTATGACTATTGTGAAGAAAACCTTTGCAATTGTCTCACTTTGCAAATGCTGTCAGCATAAACCCTCTTCAGACTTCTACCTTACAACTGGTACTAGTGATTTGGCCAATGCTGCAATTTCACATTCTCTCAATAGGAACAGTGAATTTAGGGTCAATTCCATCTTGCAGCATGAAATAACTCCATAAAGTGCAACTAGAGGCAAGCACAGGCTCAACCAAAGAGAAATCTAATGGATAGGATTCACATTATAGGTATCAATGCAAAGGGGGGGTTTACGTTCACCATGCCTTGAGATTGTAGAAGTGGAGCATGCTATCAAAGGTTAAAAAACCAATCTGTGTCCTTGGGAATCCTGGAAGCTTGTCCAAACTTGCCTTTATGGTCTCTGCTGCCACCTGCAATAAATCCAAAACTGCCCTTCAGGTTTCCCAAAACATTAACAGCTAGGTGCTTGGGACACGTGACCACATAAAATACAGATCCCTTGAGTTCCCAAACACCAGTCAGCCTGTAAACATCAAGAAGAGAGGATTGGTAGGTCTGAAAGGTCATAAAGAAACTCCTTATTCCCAGTGCCCAAGCTGGACATATGGAGTCTAAATGCTAAGCAAACAAGAGATCCAACTCAAAGCTAGTTGAAACTATTTAGAAGGGATTCCAGAGAATGAGATATGCTTACCTTGAGCATGCCAGATTTCACTGCCGAGATGGAAACATCAATGAGGAAGAAGTAGACCGGTGGCATAGGAGGCCGCACCATGTACTCAGTTGGGGCCACATACTCCACACTGCCACAAGAAAGCTCAGGCCTCTCATCTGCATCTCGCCGTCTTCCATTTTCATCCAGAGAACAAAAATACTCTATGGGAACTGCAGCACACTCAGTTAAAGGAATGGAAATTAGGACCAAGTTAGAAGCAAGCTCGATCCAACCATTTGAGGGATGAAACAATCAAACAACAGGGCTTCATATTTGAACTAGGATTAATGAACTTGCAAGCCAATGACGGGTCTACTCACCTTCGTTCAGAAGCACACAGACATTGCACCGCCAGCGTCGTCCACCATCTGTGAACATGACATAGGCATTGATGTATGTGCGGCATCGCCGGCACCTCACAATACTGGAGCCCACAAAATTGACCACTGGCACCTCCTCCTGCACAAAGCAAATGTATCCTAAATTTTCTGTCATATCATACACAAAACAGTAAACATCAGTGTCTTGTCACCTACACCATTTTCATATGCTAAGTCCAAACATGAAACGTCATACATAAAGATTCCATGTTTCCCAATTGCAGAGTTGGACATACCCCAGGTGGGGCTTCAGCAAGAGGGTGGGCAATAGCACCAAGAGGCAAGTGCCACCTGGCAACCAAAGAATGTGAATTCGGCATGGCATTTGTAGACAGGCGAAGATATCGGGGGTTACAGTTCATTGTCCCTGTTGATTTTACATCATCTGGAGAATCTAGTGGTCGAGGCAGCATTCCTGGGTCCACAGCTGATTCAACTGATCCTGGCAAAGGGACCAAAGACAGGGACTGAAAATCTTCAACCAGACCTTGAGCTGGTTGCTGCAAATTACCCCCATATCCACCTGCAAGTGGAGGGGCCCCATAAGGTCCAACTTGTTGGCCCTCACCTGCATAGATCCCAGGGGTGGTTGGTGGAGGTGGAGGTGGCCCTGTGCTATAGTAACCCTGTGAGGGGGCTGTGCCACCAAATTGAGGTGGTGTTGGAGTTCCAAACTGGGGAGGGGCACCAAAAGAGGGTGGTGATGGTCCAAAAGAGGAAGGAGGTGGTTGCTGTGGTGGGGCTGAACTGAACTGATGGCCTGTAGGAGGCAGGTTATATGGTCCAGGAGCATAGAAAGGGGGTCTTGCACCAGGACCAGAAGCCACTTGAGGAGGTCTGGGGAAACTTGTCACAGGTGTAGAACTAGCAGGGTACGCAGAAGAGATTGGAAATCCAGAACCAAGAGAGCTGGAGGTTGGGGGTGGGGGAATTGACCCTCCAAACATTGATGGCACTGGTGAAACATTTGAGAAAGGAGAGCCTCCTGTGCTGGATGCTTTTGGTGAGAATCCCACAGAGGCAGAATTTGGATTAGGAACTGGAGGCCAGGAACCATCTGCTTGCGAAGAGCCTCCCAAGGTGGGTGGTTGAAATGGTGGAGGTGCCCCCAAAGAAGGCTGAGAAGGCTGAAAGACAGCAGGAGGACCTGGAGGTCTCCCAGCAACAGGTCTTTGGTAAGAACCAGACTGGAAAGGAGAAATGGGATTGGATAATGCATTAGCCAGTGTTGGTGGAGCTCCTGAAGAAGGCTGAGGAACCCCTTGTGGACGGAACTGGGTTCCTGGAGGAGGGCCTTGCCATGAAGGTGGCCCTGGTCTTGGGATCGAGCCTTGAACAAACCACACATACACACATACATCCAAACATCTGTGAGGGTCAGGTAAGGATGACAAGAAGAAAGTTGCTACAAAGTTCTAAGATATATCTTCAGAATATATCTTGAAAATTCCGCTATACTCCTAGTTTAAATCAACCTGAATGAAATTGCAAGATCAGCTTGAAATAAGGTTAGAGAAATTTCAGATATGACAGCATAACAGCAACAAATCAGTAAAGAAAAAGAAGAATCCAATCCCAGGAACCTGGAAAACAATACCAAAAACTGAGAAGTGATTTGAATAACAGCAACAGTCATATGCATGCTCAGGGACCTTCAACAACATGCATGGTGTTCACAACCTACCATAATATCCCCACTGACTTCATCAGCGTCCAGCAATGGGTGGAGGTCAATGTCAAACATTAACTAACATAATGAGCTCAAACTCAAGAAGCTCATTTTTCATAATAAGATAGCCCAGGTATAAAGCATCTGCCATGAGTGAAGATGCTACTACAACAGCTCTATCAATGATTGACCATCTATGACCAACCACTGTTACACAAAAACAGAGACTGAGAGTGCATTTCCCAAATGTGCAACAGGTGAACAAGCAGGTCCCAGGCCTCTAAAAATAGAGCACTGTAAGTGTCCGTGTGCATGTACACCTGAAGCATAAATCCCTCCTCAAGTTCTTGACAGATGAAATAGAATCTCACAATTAACCTAAAAATATATACTTGCCGTCTACACAAGAGTGCACCACATAATAATGATGATCTCCCAACATTATAAGCTTGTATGACTTGCCTCTACACATTCTCCAACGTATCACAACAGAGAATAGACTAATACTTACAAATCAAGACCCTCTGACAACTGACCCCGCACATGGAAAAGCCCACCTACACAGGGCCATGTGTTCACACATTTAGCAAGGGCAGATGGGTTCAATTGAATGTCAAGTCAGAAATTAGATGATGACATCCACCCCTAAACTACCAACAAATCTCGTATGCAGCAATGTACCATAGAGAAGAACTAGCCAGGATCTGGTGTAAAAGGATAGATCTTGGAGAAATTTGCCCTTAAGAAAGTCTGGATTGGTAAACAGGAATATACAGCATACCAGGAACTGTGTAAGGTGGGCGTTGCTGAGCCGGAGATGTGCTAGAGTTTGGAAACTCAGCAGGCAAGCCTGGGTTCCCTCCTTGTTGTTGCATCTTTACAAAAATTCAGCCAGATGTTCAAAAAGTTCTTGGCTCCTCACCCCAAACGAGCATTTCACCTGCCCTTCGTGAGGAAATAGCTGAAATGACACACAAGTCTTCCCAAGACTTCCTGAGAAACACCAGAACCCAAGTGTCTCTTCAAAGGTCACTCAGCATACCTACCAGAGACAACAACATGAGTTAGGAACCACCAGAAAACATTCAAAACCTTGGGAGAGAACTTCAACAGCTGAAGAAGCTCAATGAAGTCAATACTTCATAAGATCTCCACATGATTGCAGATTTCTGAGATGAACAAAAAAGGACCATATAAAGCAATCAGAACCTTTGAGTCCACACAGCCTCCTTCCCAAAAGCTTTTGAACAACAATGTCCTCTATTTAAGTCAAACAAATCCGAGTTCTTCACCATCTCAAGAATCCAAAAATGGAACCAGAAGAATCCTCTATGGTCTTCCACACACAGAGACTCACATCCCTCCCGCGTCGACCCTGACTCTAGGGCTTGCCGACCCTCCAAGTCTCCAGTCGTCAATTACAGACTGAACAAAAAGATCCAACCCGTGATAACTAAAACATCCAGCAGCAGTCAGTCTTTGCTTAACCTTTGAGGGAATCCGAGATTTCAGCTTCCCGAATCCTTCCTCCATACTCAAAAGCAGGCCAACAGAGCTTGACACGGCCTGCTCCTCCTCCTCCTCCTCCTCCTCCTCTTCTTCTTTCTTATTCAAAAGTTGCCCCAGACCAAACAATTTAGGGACTTATAGGTGACAGGTGAAAAACCTGGAGTATGTGCGACTACGGCGGTGCTACGATCGATCGTTGCCCGTGCGTGGTACTCCTCCTTCCGTCCCACACCGCGTGCGCGTGCTCTCTCTCTCTCTCTCGCGCGAGCTCTTGGAATTGTTGTGGGGGCGATGGCTGGTGAACACAGGCCCGATTAGGGTTTGCTTTCCAGTACCCATGTGCCAATCCAGATGACGAATGAGGTGCCTTTCTGAAAGCTCCTTTGGTGGTGTGGCGAGGTGACGACCAGTGTTGTGAGGGTATCCAGTTTCCAGTGTGAAAACAGGAAGTTCAGGGTCAGGTTTTTTCTGACCCGGACGTGAGCTCACATCTTTTTTTAGGGTCGGGCACAAGAATTGAACATTGGAACTAGTTCTTTGCTAGATCCGGACCTAAAACTGGAACCAATGAAAAAACACTTCTTTGAAAAGGGGCAGGTTTTTTAACTAGTGAAGTTTATTTTTGTTTTGAAAAGTTGACAAGTAAGCTCAACTTCATAGTTAAATAATTATTTTTATTAGTTGTTGAACTCCATACTTACATAGACTCTGATTTTAATTTAATATAAAATGTTCTATCTATGCAATATGTAATAGAGGGGAATGTGTAATGTTGAAATGGAATTTTGAATTGAATTTGAAGGTTTTTGAATTTTGAAAAATGCGTCAAAATCAAAATTATAAGGTTTTAAAATGGGAAGAACTAAGTTCAAACCCACACCTAAAAAACATTCAACTTTTTCTAAAAAATCAAAACTAACACCAAGGGTCTTCTTAATTTTTTTGCAAACCACACAACATTAATGCTAACACTTTGGGTGAACCAAGACCTACTTAACATGCATTCAAACATGGAGATAATGTAGAATGTAAAATTGAAAGTAATTATCATCATTCAAACCTACCATAGTTTGTTTACAAATAAATCACATGTCTAATGATCCAGCATGGCATTGTTAATTTTTTCCCTAACTTTTTGTGTTAATGAAGGTGTTAGTTTACCGATACCATGGCAAAAATGTTTGAAAATGAGAATGTGCAGTGCTTAACACCATCAATAATTTATTGCACATGATTCCTAAATATTAACTTATTGACAAAGGTAATATTCTTCCATTTTCCTACTCCTCAACATCGCCACAAGCGCCTTGCTATCGCCACATGCATCTTTAGTACAAAACGTATTTACAACAACTTATGGTGTAACAATGTTTCTAATAAAAAATGTCCCAACAACGATGTTTTTGGTAGTGGTATATTTGATAATAATCATCTCCAGCAATGTTTATAGATGTTATTTTGCAACAAATTTTTATGGTAATAAGCATTTCTGGCAATAGTGTGTTTGGTAACAGTCACCTTGAAGAAAAAAAATTATAATAGCACTTTTGGTAACAATGTCCTAATTTGGCAACAACTTCTCATACAATAAGATCTTAGGTGTGTAGTAATGTCTTTTGGTAACAACTTCTCATACAATAAGATCGTAGGTGTGTAGTAATGTCTTTTGGCAACAACATTTTTATTGTTAACATTAGTCGTCCTTTGGTAGCAACATCCTTTGGCTGAAACACCTTGGATAGCAACATCCTCTAGCTAAAACATCTCAAACAACAGCTTCTAGCAACAATGACCTTGGCATCAAACATCATTTATATAATTTTTGTTGTTTCTGGTAATTCAAAATCCTCTATAATAAACATCATATTTTTATTTTTATTGTTTCTATAATAAGCATCATCCTTACATATAATCTATGTTGGTTTTATAATAAGCATCATTTCTATAACCTCTATTATCTTTGTAATAAACATCATCTTTATAACCAACACATAATTTATATTGTTTTTATAGCATACATCATATTTATATCAAGCATTTCATCTCATCATTACATTAATTTAGTTAGAAATGGAAGCTTTGGATGTAATGAACAATTCAAACAACAATTTAATAAACAATGTAAAAGGAAAAGGCAACATATCAAATCGAACAAGTCCCTCACAACAACACAACACTAATTTGAGTTAGGAAGAGGTGCTTATATTGATATGCAGTACACACAAAAAGCACATTTACTTGAAGAATCTTATTGATCCAAAAGCAAATATGATTCTTGTAACAAAAAGGTGGAACATATGTCACAAGACCTTTAATAAAAAACACATTCAAAGACACCAAAAAACAACAAAATGTGTAAAGATAAATTGAATTGTATCAATGGTGATTATAAGAGGATTTATGATTATCATAAAAGAACTTGCCATAATATATCCTACTGGCACTTGTCCATGGAAAAACGTAACAAATTCAATTTGCCAAAGCAATTTTGTGAAGATTGCTACAATGTTATTCAAACATTTCAAGTGAAAAGAAACATTAGTCTTTCAATACATATAAGAGAGCTCAATACACAAGGAAACGAATTTTACACAACAAAAGGAACATTTTCTTATGCAATCATTTTGTTCTTTCATGTAAGAATTGTTGGGGGAAGATAATGTTCAGGTAAGGATAGTTAGGATGCTTAACATGTGAACACATGCATCAACCATGGAATCACTACTACAAATCATAGCTTTTCAAAAGGCTCGACTTAACTAAAATGTTCACATTGACCAAAAGGATTTGTGTTTTGACTAAAGGCATGGAGCATGAAAGACACATGGTTTTGTTTTTTTATTATTAAAATGACCATTTTGACCAAGTGTTAAATCATACATCTAGTCAAAAGGGACAAATTTTTAAAATGATCTATTAAGATGCACATAACTTAATCAAATTGAACATATTAAATGGCCATGCTTAATCAAATTGGCCATATTAATTTAATTAACTAACTTATTTGTTATGCCTATTAACTACCTACCTACCTACTTACCCAACATATACCAACTTACATCATTCCTACCTACTTACCAAAATATGTGATACCTACCTATGTCCTACTTATCTACTTACCTAGCATCTACTTACCAGGGTCTTACCCACCTACTATTTATTTATTATTTACCAAAGTTACATATTTATTTACATACCTATATATCTACATGTCTACCATCTATTTACTTATGTTTTACCTATATATTATATACCAAAGTTACCTATTAGTTTATCTACCTACTTACTATTTACTTACTTACTAACATCTATCTACCTACCTACCTATTATTTACCTACTTAACTACCTACTTATTTACCTATTTATTTAATTACATACCTATATATATGTCCTTACTTACTTACCTATATTTTACATAAGTAGGGATGTATATTTTAAAAACATAGGTAGGTAGGCATGTGTACCTACTTATCTACATAGTTAAGTGCCTATTTACCTACTTATGAAAAAAATTGAAATTCAAATCACAATAAATCTTGTCTTTTTCCACTACCCAAATCATTGGGGGGACATTTTGTGTAAACTTTCATATCTATGTGCATCAAACGACCATTTTTAGGAGGGGTATTAAAGAATTGTCCAACTTATTTTTTATCACTCTATATTAATAATAATACATTATTTCAAATTATTACACATATTAGATTATAATTAAATTGATTATTTGAATAAAATGTACCTTATTTTTTAACTAAATAACTTATAATTTTTACCTAACAAACAATATATTGCATCTTATATTTTTATTCACATATCTAAATTTTTTTTAATGTCCCCCCCCACCCCCGAGACCAAATTCACTAGGTTTTTAATGAAATGAAAAAAAATTGATTAATATGCAACTTGTATGGTTTTGATAATAAAAAAAGAACTACCTAATTTTTGTTAATTAATAAAAGTTTTTAAAATTTTGGATAGTCACATGTTGCACTAGATAATTTTTAATTTTAAAATTATAACATGAATATATGAAATCCCAAGTTAATATGATGTGGAATAAATCATCACATCATCATACAATTTTTTTTCCAATTTTTTTTCCCAAATCATGAAGCCACATATTCTATTTTTTTCATGGCATGCATGACAATATTACATGCCATGAATAATTTTAATATATAATTTTAAAAATTGATGTCAATTACCATGATGCACATGTTTGTATATTGCATTTATAGAAGATACATTGATGCACACATTCATCAAGGTTTGAACCAAAGACCTCATGGAGACCCAACTTAATTCTAACCACCAATTACAATATTTTATTAACAAAGGAAATAAAAAACTTTATTATGTTCGGCATAAAATTATTTAGAAAAGTCAAACTTTAATGTATGTTTTCTTTTTCAAAATTTATTCAAATGCTACAAATGAAAACACGATCTTAATTAATTTTTAAAATAAATAATTAAATTTTTTTTTATTATTATTTACAAATATTAAATGTAAAAGGTTTTTTTAACTTAAAAATATCATGTCGTGAATAAATATACAATTATTTTTTTGTTTAAATTGACATATATCTTTGTGAATTCAAAAATGCATTCATTCAATTTTTAACAATGTTATTTCCATTATGTAAAATATGTCCATTTTTGAAAATTTGCAATTTTTAAAATTTCCCCAATGTGATTAGGTACAAAATTTAATTTATTTTTGCAATGTTGTTAAAATGGCAATCATTCACATTAATATTTAGCCACATTTGGTTATAAACAAGTTGTGGAATTGAAAACTTGTTTAAATCCTTCAATATTATGGCTACCTACAATAATTTATTATAAAAATTTGACAAAATATATTTTTAATTTGACAAATTTTGATTTTTTCCCTTTCAAACAATTCTTTTGTTAATATTGTTGCCCTTTTTTAAATGGCGAAAATTGACCACAAAAATAAAATAAAGTATTCAATATAGTCATTTAATTTTTAAATACCATATTTGTTTAACAATATGAATCATACAGTTAGAGTGATTAATTACACAACTTTGCAAAAAACTTGTTATATATATTATTTTAATCAATTCATTTTTATTTATTTATAATGATGCAACAAAATATTTTACCTATGTCTCCTTTATAAAAATAAAAATAACATGATTTGGTGAAATTTTGGCATTAAACCTCTACCCCTCACCCTCAATCAACATTTTTTTTTGGTTTCAAAATTTTTAACTTGGTAGTTTTTGTTGGGAAAAAAATGGAAACAACTATGCAAATTCAAAGACAAATATAAAAAACAACAAAAAAAAATTCAAAATTTTGAAATCACAAATTTGAAAGAATTTTTAAAATTCCTAATGAATAGAAATTTAAAAATAATTCTAATAATTCCAACTTTAAACACATTAAAAAAATCCTACACCAAATTTATTTGAAAACATTTAGGCTCAATCTTTGAAATTACTATAAACCTCATCAAACATTAAAATAAATTTTAATATTGTAATTGATTATTATTTTTGGTGGTGAATTTCCACAAATTTTTAAACATATAAAGAGGTAATCAACATCAACAAAAGATTTTTTTCATTAAATTTTTTTTAATGATATAATTTTATAATGGGTTCTAGGACTTGTAACCAAAATAGAAAAATATTTTGAAATAAATGTAACAAAATTATATTTTCATATACATGGTCTATAACCAAAGGTGAGTTAAATCTTGTAGTGGATGATTTTGAATAACGACACAAATTTGAAAAAATAAAAAGGTTAAAAAAAATCATTGATGTAATTATTATGATCACCATTTATAATTCATTCATTTATTTTATTTTTTAAATTTAAAATTAAAATTCACCTTTGAATATTTAAACATAAACTTGTAACAAATCAAGTTTTAAAATTTTGATAAATCATGCTTGAAACAATAATAATAATATTTTTTGTTGATAATTTATTATAATAATAATAATAATAATAATAATAATAATAATAATAATAATTTTGATAATTTATAATAATAAGAAAAAAATTTGTTTATAATTATAATAATAATAATATAGAAATTATAAAAAATATTTGAAATTTAAAAAATTTAATTAAACATTAAACATTTTTTTAAACATGGATTTTTTTTTACACACTGAGAAAAATAATAAGAAAAATTTAAAGACTGTTTTTGTGGATTTTCGATGTGGCATTGTGAGCATTCATGATAAAAAATTTGTTCATGATGTTGAAAACAAACTAGGGAAAAACATACATTTTAATTTACATAAATGTGAAAAATTTTAATATATGAAAATTTTATAATTTAGAACTCTACATGTAAAGACTTTGCATGCATGAGCATTTGACTTAATCACTAACCCATTGAATATAAATGTGAGATGTGTTCAATTTTTATCCATCCATTTCAAAAAATTGTGGTGAATGCAAAATGCAATTTGTGAATTATGAATTTGATATATTCAAAGTGAATGATTCAACTCTTGTGCAAATGTTGATAATTCAAAAGATGTGAAAAACATTATTAACTCACTGGTTTATAAACCCATTTTGCAAGCAAAATGATTAGGTTTCTTTGCTTTTGGAAGCATAAGCAACTTCATTCTTGCTATGTTTATAATCCTTACTAATATACTCATCATTTTTTTCACCCCTTTCATAGGTTTATTAGCCTTTTTTTTGTTAGCATGTTTCTAGAATGAATCCCATTTAATAGCTAGTAATTTATCTTTATGCTCAACCTCTCAAATATTTGAACTTCCTTACACATCTAAGTGACCAATTTTAATTGGGGTCTTTCAAACCCTAGAGTTTCCACATCCTCCATTCCTCATCCTCCCATGACCCCCCTTCCCAAATTCCTCCCTTCCATAAAATCTTGGATGGCATGACAACATTTTTCATCCTTATGGTCCCCTTTCATCCCTCTATGTCCAAGAGAATAAAGGTGCTTATTTTCATTCATCCATCTCTTGCCAAAGTTTGTTTTCCTAGGTTTTAACAAGCAATAGTTTGTTTTTGGTTCATAATCATGTTCACTTCTGCCCTTTTTGATTGTAATCCAGAAGCAAAAAAAAAAACCCTAACAAAATGGGTTTACTTACTTGTTCTTATATAAAGAATCTGAACTTTTGTGTGTGTTTAAGGATTTCTTTTTTTCTTTTTTGCGATTCTAGATTCAATTCTGAATCTAATTAAAGCCCAATTCCATGGTCTGAGTCTTATGCCAATTCAAGACAAAAAAAATCAATTTTTAAATATGTGGTGTGCTTATAAATAAAGTTTTGTAAGGTTCACAAAAAAACAAAAAGTACCTCCAGTTTATAATGGGGGTATTAGCCCATGTCCAAAATGGTGATGAATAATTTTGGAAATAGAAATTTCATGCAACCAATGGGAAGGCTCAACATGCATTCATGATGGGCCCTGGTTTTTTCTTTTTAGGGGGAATTGTTTTTTATTTTTCTTCCTTGATCAATCTCTTCCCCCTGCCATTAGCCTAGGCCAAAAATGTTGACCAATAGTTTTGGAAATAAAAATACATGCAACCAATGGGTAGGCGGAAGCATGCACTCAAGGTGCCTTGAATTTTTTTTCTTTTAAGTTTTGGGTAGAGGGGGTGGGGGGAGGATTTTTTTCATTTTTCCTTTGTTCCCTCTATGTTCCTTTCAAGTGCCCAATGGGTTCCTAAGTTCTCAATGTGTTCCTCAAGGGTGCTCGCAGTAGCACCTTGTTTTAATCCCATATATTTTGCCCAAAATCCCAAATGGGTTTATCAACTTTTATCCCATATGCCTTGGAAAATGGTGTCCTCCTTTCACCTATATAGGTGGGCCAAAAGGGAGGAACCGTATACTTCAAAATATAGCCTTCTGTTTTGGGGAGTCTCCATTGTTTTTTTTTTTTGGGAGTGATGGGCCAATCAAATTGGCATGTCGCTAAAAAAAAGGAAAGTAAAGAATTTGGGAGGCACCTCATCGAATTAATAGGAGAGGTGACTATGTCCCCAAATTTATTTCCTTGCCATTAACCTAGGTCAAAAATGTAACTAACAATTTTGGAAATAGAAATTACATGTAGCCAATGGGAAAGTGCAACATCCACTTAGGGGCCCCAACATTTTAATTTGGGCTGTGGGGGCAGGGGGGAGAGGTTTTTTTTTTTTTTTTTTTGAGTTGCTAATGTGTTCCTACCATTTTTCCAAATTGTTCTCAATATGTCCCCCAAGGATATTCCCAATAGCCCCTGATTTCAAATCCATATGTTTTACCCAAAATTCTCCCCTTCTCATTTATATGCATGGGGTGTTCATTGCAATGGGTATTAGCCCAAGCGAAAAATCATGACGAACCTTCTTGAGGAGAGAAATTCATCCAGCCAATGGGAAGTGCAATCATGCTCTTAGGGTGCCTTGGTTTTTTTCCTTTTAAGTTTTGCGTTTAGGGTTAGGAGGTTGGACGAGAGGTTTTTTTTTTCAAGTTGTATTTGGTGTGGAGAATGGACTGTCCAATGTCCACTCGGACACTGGACTTTCCAAACAAGTTTTATTGGGGGCAGCAGGGGTGAGGGGGGAGAATTTATTTTCCTTTCAGCCAATAGGAAGGGCCAAGGTGCCTTGTTTTTATTTCTTTTAAGTTAGTGGGGGGGGGGAGACGGAAGATTTTTTTTTTTTAGTTTTCCTTGTTTCGTAATGTGTTCCCATGGTGTTCCCTCTAAGTTCCTAATGGGTTCCCAAAATGTTCCCCAAGTTCACAATGTGTTCCCCAACATGTTCTCTGTATAAGCACATCACTTCTAGCCCATGTGCTTTGGCAAATGTTGTTCTCCTTTCACCTATATAGGTGGGCCCAAGGGGAGGAACTATATAAATCAAAACAAAACCTTCTATTTGGAGGAGCCTCCATAGTTTCATTTTTTTGGGAGCAATGGGCCAATCTTCTTACACATAACAATGCAATGCATGAATTGACAAATGAGCCCTCCCACTAAAGGTTGGCAAAGACACTATTAATTTAGTGGGCTGCTTGTGACTGGGATGTAGGGCCCACATACTTCCATTCACAGCTCTCAAGGGAGGGAGGGGGGGTTCTAGCTAATCACGAATTACCGAATCAAACATGTGCGAACACCAATTATTTTTTATAAGTAGATTTGAATATAAATGTGAGGCATCAGGGTTTGCTATTTGTGTTTCAATATATATATATATAAGTGCAATATGCAACTTGTGAGTAATGGTTTTAACATATTAAAAATGAATGGTTTAATTCATGTACACATGTTGATAATTGAAAAGATATGAAAAAAACAATAATTCATTTCAATATAAATGCGGGGTCTTATTACATGTGTTTTAATAAATTATGGTAAGTGTAAAATGAATAATACAATTCATGAATAATGGTTTTAACATGTTAAAAATTGATTGTTCAACTCATGTACCATATTGATAGTTGAAAGGATGTTAAAAAAATCATTAACCCATAATAATGCATTGTGGAATAAAGTTAAAGCCTATCTCAATTTCTACATCAACAATTTGAAATTATTTAAAAATAAAAGGAAAATTTTAAATTCACACTTTTTTTGGTTAAATTCACACCCTTCGCGCGTCCGATTTTATGCAGATTAAACTTTAAGAGTATGTTCCTTTATCAGTTCAATTACTTATGCAGGCAAGTTCTCGAGTTGTGCCCTAATTGACCACAGACCCCACACTTGTGTCCTTCCATGTATTCAAAGTGAGACTTGTATCTGGTCGTGCTTGTCTTGTTCTTAGAGCTTGCAGGTCTGTCGCGTTTCTTGACCACGACCAAGGGCTTTTGAACTTGAACATCAGGCATATTTAGGACCTGATTGAGGTGAGCAATCAAACTATCTACTCGAGGATTCCCATTATCGAATACTTGTTGTAGGGTAGTCGTCATCGTCTGCATGAATAATTTTCGTGGTGACGTCAGTTCGTGTGGCGGCACAGCTACATTGACACTTGGAAGGATAAGGGGGTTTCTGTCCAACAGTCACTACTCATGAATGTCCTACAAGAGAATCAGAATCTTGGTTTCCAGACAACTGCGAATGTAGTGATGACAAGGCAGCCCCCACGATTTCGTGAACCGCGCAGAGCATGGCTACTCCTCATGTCCCCCCATTTCAACATGCTTAAGTTGTTGCAGAAGCTTGTCCAGAGCAAAATTAGAAACCTTGTAGATCAAGTCCTTGAAGTAGCTATGGCCGAACTGATGTGCCTTATGCACCTTTGTTTCTCAATAGCAGCATTCAATTCCACGTGTTGATTGGCCAGCATGAGACCCAACCGCTTCGTTAGCGTCAAGAGGTGAAGAGTGTCGACACGAAGATATGACTTGATAACATGGTGGTTTCCTTCCACCCTTGAGGTACTGGCGCTACCAAAATGGGGAAACTTGTCAATGTAACAAGCAGCAAACCTTTCTTTGTGAGGCATCCACGTCGTGTTAACGTACTACCAGGTAGCTGGATGGGTTCCCAAATAGGTCTCCTTGAATACACTAAGAGCCGCATCGAACATTTCAACTGACATGATGGAGATAAGCATATTCCATCGCTCCATAAACTGTTGCCATTCAACATCAGAGAAACGTGTTTTGCAATTAGCAAAAATGTTCTTGTTGATGTGCCAGCAATAGAGCATGTTGTGGCAGCTTGGGAAGACTTGTGCAATCTCGTTCATTAAGGCTAACTTTCGGTCTACGCGGAGGACTTTTGGAGTCACGACCTCGAAAAACTGCTCCAAAACCCAAGCGTACGCCTCCTCGTTCTTCGCGTGCAAGAAGGCGAAACCAGCGTTGAACGTCACATAGGTTGACGTGATGCCGACCACGTTCAGCAGAGGCATGCCGAACTTATTGGTCTTGTATGTGTAGTCTAGAAGGAAAACCGTGTCGAACGTCTGGCACATGCTGACTAATGACTGATGCATAAAAAACACACAGTCAACAACATTTTCCACTAGCCGCACCTTGTTGAAGTAATCAGAGCAGGAGATCGGCTCCACCAAAACTTCGATGGGTCTGCGGCCTTTCAACTCCTCTGCTCGAGCAACAACAAGTTTGTTATAGATTTCCCTGGCCGTCGAGTGGATGTTTGAAAACTCCTTACGGAGGATGTAGAGAATGTCCTTTGGCGCTAAACTTTGCCCATTGAGCGTTCGCACTTTAGCCTTTTCTAACTCGCTTAAGCGGTGCTTCATCGCATGGCCTGCCAGGTTGCCACCAAGCTCGTGGTTGTGGCTGCCTGAGATCTTACGGACTGCCCAGACACCCTTCATTGATGAGCAGACGATTTCAAACTCACAGCTAGTTCGCCTCGTGTGCGTCTCCCTTTGGCGGGTTTCATCCATCAGGTTCAACATGTTGACATACTCCCCGCCTCAGTCACACTTCATGACCACCTGCTTCTCCTTGTTTGTCTTGATGGTGAGGACCACTCCTTCATGTTCGTAGTTGTTGCTGAGATCTTCGATCGGTTCTTGTCGCATTGCGAACTCCATCTCCTATTGCATTGCGCGTACTGTTTACAGACAGGTGGGGCAGACACACTCAAATTTAATCTGCATATAATCGGACACGAAGAAAGGGTGTGAATTTAACCAAAAAAGGTGTGAATTTAAAAATCACTAAAATAAAATAAGGTCCAAATTATATTCATTAAAAAATAACATGGTTAAATTAATAATTTTGAACAATATTGACCATTAATTAATGCAACAAGGCACTTGCAAATTTAAAATGGTCAAATGTAATTGAAATGTAATCAAATCAAACAATAATCATAATGTGTGAGGGTGGAAAAGGACAAGATTTCTTCTTATGAATGCTGTTATACACATTGACAAAAAAAATCATTGAAGTTCAAGGAAACATGTTAAATGCATTTAGTATCATATTGTTTTACAAAGTGGTGTGATGTTTAATTCAATGGCCAATACATTGGTGTGCAACCAAGGAAACTAAGGTTCATTTCCCCTTACCAACATATACTATGAAGAATATGTATATTCGTATGTATACCTTGTACATGTGTGTAAATGTATAATATATAGGTGGGTTGTGGATAGGTAGGTAAGAGGCTTGGTGGGTGGGTGGGTAGGTACTTGTTATTTATTTACTTATTACATTTTTATATTCAAAACTTGAGCTATTTTTATAAAAAAATTGGTTGCCCAATTTTTTGTTCAATTTGACTAAGCAAAAAAACCATTAGTGAAGTTGAATTTGTTCAAATCAACTTGTCTAATATGACTAAGTGATCAAATTCATCAAATGTCAAAATGATTGGTATTTTTTCTACTTTTTTACTTTAAAATAAATGATATTTTATTTTAGTAAATTAATTAATAAAATGCATCAATTTGGATGATCTTTCGCAATTTTTTACACTAAGTAATCTTTAACATCTTTGAATCATCATTTATCAAATTTCACAACACATGTGAGAGGCAACAACCAACCATTGCCTACCACAATGACAACTATGGGGAATACAAGAATAATAAAGAAACAAACATCAATTTTCATGTTGGTCATTGCAGCTACAAATAAACATAACAAAAACATTGTTAAAAATAAGTTACACATTGAACAACTTTTCTACAACTATTTTACAATTTTCATACATGCAATTACACCATGTGTTCACATTCCCACTATCCATGAGGTACAAGTTTTGTAATTAATTTTCAACTATGAAATTTGTTTATGTAATTGGTTGGCCATTATGTTGCCACTATTGTGCCACAACTATGCCACTAGTTGTTACATATGTGCTACTATGAAACTATAGTATTGGCATTATTTTACGACTAGATGGCTATTATGGTGCCATTACTTGGCCATTAATAAAGTATTACCAATTCATTATCCATATAAAGTGTGAATTCATAGACCTCAAATTGGATCCCAATGCTACATAAACTATATTAAAAATATTTATATTGGAAGTACACCAAGATATTCAAATTTATACACTCAATTTTTTAAAAAGTTACATGAGCAAATGTGAAATTGATAATAGTTATTTTTTTTGCAAGTAGTTCTTTTGGCACCCACAAAGGTTGCATTTTGTGGCATATATAATATATAATATTTTGTATTTAGTTTTTTAGTATATCATATATTAATTTATGGCTTAATTCAATTAATTTATATGAACTAAAAATTATATTAAATAATTAGCATTAAATCTAAATTAATCAATTTAATTTAATTCAATTTTTTTTGAAATTAAATGCAATATGTATATTCTCTTAAACATTCAATAAATATGTACATATGGATATGTCTATATATACCTTGATATTTTCTATTCAAATTCATGTTTATTATTTTATATTTCATAATAAGTTATTTGTTATTAATTTATTAATTAATAATCAAATGTAACATACATAATTATTACAAATTAATTAATTAATTATAATAATAAATTATTCATATGAATTATTAGGTCGATAGGTAACTTAAGCTAAATAGGTAAGTAAACAGACACATGTAAGTAGGTAGGTAGCTAATATGCTTAAATATAATTTTATAAATACATCAATGAAAACATACCCCCATTATACCCTAATAGAACTAACCAAAAGTACACATACCTTTCAAAAGATTTTTACACCTATATATACCATTAAAGGCTATGTTGATATCCTAGTGGTGCAACTAAGTTTGGTTCGATTTGCAATTAATGGGACATATGGGCATGATCATAGATGAAATAATTCTAGAATGTAAGATGAAAAAATCATTAGTTGCAAATGTAATTGTAACATAGTTGTAAGAATGGTTAAGGATGTAAAATAATTGTAAAGATAATTGGAGCTAGTTACAAATGACAATTGGTAGACGTACTTCCAAATGCATTGGTTGCATTTTGGGGGATTTCTTTTAATGTATATGGTTTTTTTAATTCATAAAAAAATAATTTTTTTCAAACCTACTAACATTTTGTATATAGATACCTTAAGATTATAAGGTAATGCATATTTGTTCATGATGCACAAGCAAAAGTTAACAATTGATGTTATGTCATGACATTATTAAAAAAAAAGTGTTTTGCAATTGGGCTTGTAGCCCAATTTTCGAATTGCAATGACCATTTGCATTCATTATATTTATACGCCCATGAATGATATTAGATAGGTTGCATGAGTTGCAAGAGATGCAACTCATCATATATATGATCACATTCTAATGCAACTCATTATACCTTAATTACAATTTTGTGCAACAACTCCTTTTCAACTATCATGCAACTCCTTTATGATTACAACCATAATGTCATGTTGACATCATTTTTCATCCATTCATCAAATTTTAACACGTGGCATTATGAAGATTTTTTGGTGATTTTTTTGAAATATTTATATCCATTGTCCATTATGATTATTCATTTTTGATGGTTTTAAATTATGACATGTGGCATAATCAAAAGTTGCCACATGGCATATTAATTAAAATTTGAAAAAAAAAATCATACTTAGGTAAGTCAGTACATAGCCATAGGTAGTAAGTTGATAGCTCCTACATACCAACCTACCTACTTACCTACCTACTTAGGTAACTAGAAAAGTAAGACCTATTTACTTAAATAGACAAGTAAGTAGGAAGTTAGAAAGGTAGGTGAATTAAACAATAACCACATAATTTTTAAAATTTTGTTTTGTGTTTTGCCTTTAGGGTTAAACTTTTATGAGTTCATTCCAACATGGCACATGTATTTTAACATGAGAATACAAGAGAAGATGCCTCCTTTATATAGTTTGTGAAATGAAATTTTGAAGACGACATATGGGTTAAATATTTTATTTACACACTAACTTCAATTGAATTACAATTACAAAAAATAAATTCCCATGTATTTGAATTTTATAATTAATCACCTAACATAATTATTTAAAATTTAGTTGTTTGAATTCATTAATATCATTCAGATAATTAGTTAGTTAATTAATTGAAATAATTAATTATCAAAATAAGTATGAAATAATTAATTATCAAAATAAATATCAGATAATTAATTATTGAAATAAATATCCGATAATCAATTATGAAAATAATTATTTCAATAATTAATGATCTAAATTCAAATAAAATTTAACAATTATTCACTTAGATTTTAAATTTGTATTAACTAAATTATTTTAATTAATTAATATAATTAAATATTTAATCAGTTAGTTACCTACTTATTAACTAGTTAATGATTAGTTAATTAAGGATTAATTAGTTACATTAATTATTAACTAATTGATGATTACTAGTTAATATTTAATTTATATAGGTAATATTATATATATATATATCAGTTATTTATTTATTTCCATATGAATTATTAATCAATCATTTATAATTGAATAGTAAATAAATTATTATTTAATTATTTAATTATTCATTATTCTTAAAATCAAAATATAATTGAAAAATATTAATTTAATAATATTGATAAATGATTATTTAATATTTTAAATGTTTTTTATTCTTCAAATAAAATTTATAATTAGTAAGTTAAGTTTATTATTATTTATTTAAAATGATTAATTATTACATATTTATATTGAAAATTTGAGATATCTATTTATTTAATAAATATTAATGAAAACTTATAGATAATAATTTGGTTAATTATTTATAAAGTCAGTTATTTTTTCAATTTATGAATTATGAATTAATAATTTATATATAAATGAATGAATGAATTGATTATTATATATGTAATAATTAATTAACTAATTA
>Ga0116229_10002090_pt1 | contig 32073 bp, 27 predicted proteins | sample S1TSphgellanicum_3_FD_87313 | JGI IMG/M metagenome (GOLD analysis project Ga0116229, IMG submission 87313) | Host-associated microbial communities from peat moss isolated from Minnesota, USA - S1T2_Fc - Sphagnum magellanicum MG | ecosystem: Host-associated > Plants > Peat moss > Unclassified...
AAGATAACATGATCAAACTTCAACAACTATCAAAATATAAGACACATGATCAAACTTCAATGATCGTTGAAATATAAAATACATGATCAAACTTTGATGATTGTCAAAATATAAAATATACATAATTAAACTTTGACGACCATAAAAATATAAGATACACAATCAAACTTCCACAATCATAAGAAAAATTATAAGATAAGTACATGATCAAACTTTAATGACTCTTGAAATATGTCGATTATCATCAATGTGTCAATAGTTTGTCTCATCTTTTGCACTTTGTTTTAACCAAGGATGGGGGATGAGAAACCCATATCATGGGTACTTTACTATGAATAACTCTATTATTGTGCTAAATCTAATTATCAAGATATCTTTAATACCAAAAGATGTGTACAATACTATGAACTACTTTAGTGTTAGGGTCAAGAAAAAAGTTAGTTTCCTATTATGGACCCTAGTGTGCGTAGTAAAGGACTCTCCACTATTGTGTTAACCTTATTAGTGTTCTTATTAGGGTCCTCTTTGTGTCACTATGATCCATCATACACTAATGATAATGGACCTAACAATAGTGGGAGTCCATTACTCACTCACTAGGGTTTAGGAAGGATTAGGAGGGTTTAGGACTAATGCCTACTTGAGGCCCTCTATTTTTATTCTTAGGTCCTTAATTAGTGATCATTATGGATCCTAATGACGACTAATAGGACACTAACAAGGACATTATAAATAGTGGAAATCCCTATTTTGGACATTACTTTGTTACCTATGCAAAGCAAGTTCCCAGTTTTAGAACTTGACATGGTGATGTAGTTTTCTAGAATTGGGTTGTCAAGAAGTTTGTGCAAGAATTTGTGGGAAACGTGATGAGTGAGTGATTGAATGAATGAAGGAGTTGCTGAATTTGCGAGTGGATGAGTCTTCTTCCCAAAAAATTTGTTGGGTTGGATTTTTCTTCCACAAAATTTTGGTTGGGTTTTTTCTTGGAAGAATTTTCTGGTGGGTTGTTGGGTTCTTCTTATTCCAGGAATTATTGGTGGGGATTGGGTGTTTTTCGTTGGAGGAATTCTTGCCAGAGTTGAGTTTTTCTCCGAGGAATTTTTGGTGGCTAGGGTTTCTTTTCTCGGAGGAATTCTTGCTAGGTTGAGTTCTTCTTGGTGGAATTTTTGGTGGGTTTTGTGGGATTTGGTCTGTTGTTGCAAGAAATGAAATTTGCAACAAAGCTTCTTCATAGTTTGCAACATGGAAGACGAGGAGCAGCAGCAGCAGCTTTTGCATTCTACAATAGAATCAAGTATTATGGTTGTTCCATATTCAAACATATTTAGGTAGTTGCATGCTTCTACAATTATTTGTTGCAGATGGAAGTGCATTTTATGAACCCAATATTATGAGAGGTACATGCTCAAACTCAAGAACTATAATACTTGAACAAATGTGAACAAGATGGCATGAAGATTTGTTTCACAATAATCACGTTTGAAATCATTTCTTTTGCAATAGATCCAAATGATAACAACACTTGGAGATTTGTTTATGCTTGTGCAGTCAAAGATTCATTCATAGACATGGATGGGTCTCAAGTTCACATGGATTCAATACCATTGTTAAATTGATTTTGTGTTGCACAATTGTAATGTTGGTTTCAAATTAATGGCTGCAAGTCTTTACATCACCTTTGCGATTACTGTGTCTGAAAAATACAATGTCTTTCTTACTTTGTTGAAGAACCCTCAATGTCGGCCTTACAATGATAGGACTGTCTTTACTTGCAGGAGTTTTCTAGATTTCAAGAGTTCTAATAATACAAATTGCCCTATTATGCAAGAAATTGTACTAGTGAAAAATCCACTCACATACGAGATTGTTTTTCTGTAGCACAAAGTCCCAATTAGATTATATGCACTAGCTTAAAAGATGGCATTAGATTAAATCACTTCTTTCTTCTTTAGAAGTTGGAAAAGACAATTTTGAACAAGTCGAATGTTAATTTGATTTGATCAAAAAAACTTCTTCTAGTTCCGAAAAGAGGCAAAACTATAACTTCTTTTACAAGTCAAACATTCTAAGTATGTTAATGATGAATCTTCTCCTCTCTCACATTTTTTTGTGGGTGGTTCTAGAAATAGTAACAATGGAAGCAATGGAACATCCATTCAGGTTTACCATGCAACAAAATTCATTTTTCATCAAACAATTCTACCCATAATAATAATTTGGTATCTTCATCATCACATCACCAAGATTATTATCATCATGTTTTGTTAATTCTTTTTCTTTTGTTCTTTGTATCTCAAGCTAGCTACTAAATTCTCATTGTTGTTGACTAAGAAGTTTTTTCTCATTTCCATGTTTTATATTTGAAACCCAATTCTTGTGTTCATGATCATAGTTGTCACTTTGTGTTATGATGTTTGTGTATCCAAGAAACAAAACAAAAGGTTCTTTTTAATGAATACTTTGATAATATTTAAGATTGGATTTTTGTTTAAGTCTTTCACAATTCAAGTATTCAAAAAACATCTTATCTTTGTTTCACTTGGCTCAACACATGGATTGTTGACCTTCTTCCAATGAGGAGAAGAAAATTGTTAGTGGTTGATTGTGGGTCTTTTGTGTTTTTTGAAAATCTAGTGAGAAAACTCTACAAGTTTCAAACTTTTGTTGCATTTCACTAGATTTGGTTGAAACATGATATTGTTTTCCTTAAAACAAATCTTCTTAAATCTCTCTTTGTTGAAGAGTGTTTTGAACATTCTTGTTCCTAAAACCAACCTACCAACCACCTCCCTCTTTTTGACTTTTTTTGCATTGAAATTTTGGTCTTTCATAATGAATTTTTTATGTGTACATTTTTGGTGAATAATATGAAATGTCAAAAGCTTTGCACAAACATTGATACATATTACGCCTTTTGAAATTGAAATAGGGAACATGGTGTTAGTAGTAATGCTTGTTTTGTTTGGGTATTTAGACATTACACTTGTAAGGTCCTTGTTTCCAAGCATTACACTCATAAGGCCCCTTCAAAATTAGAAGTTTTTTTTTAAAAAATAAAAATTTCAATAGGTTTTTGCCAAAGGTAAAGTCACCCATTTTTTGGGTAATATTGTTTTAAGATCTTTATACCTAGAGGTTATTGCCTCTTAGATATAAGGAACTTCTAACCAAAACAACCTCAATGGGAAAACCTTACAATCCCACACATAAAAAACTTAACCTTTTTTTTGTATTTTGAAGCAACCTTATAAAGTATAATCTTTCTCCTATTTTTTGATGCACATTACAAATCTATAAGTTAGTGCCTCCAAGGTGATAAACTCAAGAAATATCAACTCACATTTGGGGAATGTTACTTCCGTTCTATTCCAAATCGCATGAAAAAACCATAGGGTGCAATTTATTGAAGAAAAATAACAAATTCAGATTACTTAAATATAAATAAGGTGTTTATAATTCATTATAAAAATATACTTAAAATATATCTAATATATTTTAAGTATACTAAAAATATATCATTATTTCATAACAAACTAAAAAACACCCTTTTATCTTAGGTGATTCTTAAATATATAAGCAATGATTTTTTTGACAACTCATATTTGAATGAAAGCACACTACAAGTGAACCATTTTTCAACACTTTTCATTCAAAATAATGGTGTACAACAAGTATGATATGTATGCAATAAGGTGAAATCTTGATAACATTTTTTGGAAACCCTAAACATAAGGGGGGAAAAAAATAGAATGTGCATGATAACATTTTGAAACTCAAAACTCATTTTGAATTGAAGTTAAGCTTGATCCAATGGGTAGATGAAGAGGATTGGATAAAATCAATGTATATAAAATATATAACGTATGAATTTTCAACAATCATTAAGCTTCATGTTTGTGATTCATAACACATTACCAAACCAAAGAAAAAAGAAAAAAAATACAACGCCCACCTATAAAATCTCTTTTTTTTATTATAAAGATAATAGTTTTTTCAAAAAATAAAAATCTTTTATGCTTTTATTGTTCAAGAAGTGAAAAATAAAATTAAAAATTGGATGGATTTTCAACCAAATTTTTAAAACTTTTAATTGGTCCTAAATTTAGTTGATGTATATCAATATCATTCACCATAAAAAACTTCATTACAAACTTCACTCATAACCTTAGTTTTGAAGTATATTTGTAATTTTTCATATTTTGTGATGTATTTATTTTGACACAAATAAATTTCATATGTTCAAGTTTGAAAATGTTTCTTAGAGGTTTTTAAAAAATAAATTAGTTTAAGTCTAAAGTTAATGTAATATATTTGAATGAGCAAAAATAATCCAAAATGTGATGTCCACATGAATAAAAAGAACCAAATGAAGAGTTTTTGTTTTTGTGATTACAATTTTTGAAGGGTGTAATGTGTTTTCACTTATCTAGGGTTATATTGTTCTTGGGTTTGGGAACTTGGGCACTTCCACCTTTCCCATACACTACAATTTCATAAAGAAATTGAAACACAATAAAATGTTATTAGGAGAGTAAATGTGTAAGGATTAAATTTGAAGTTTCTTTTTGGATTTGATGAAGTTGAAGGATTTCATAAAGGTGGAAAATCCCAAAAAATGTAACTTCCACTTTTGTAAGGTCCTTCAAATTTAATTTAAAACAAAATTCTAACAAGGAAAGCACTTTCAAATCCACATTATTTAAATTCTTTATGTGATGACTACCAAGCTTCACAAACATGACCAAGTCTAAAATCTTTGAGTTTTATTATTGGAATATGTTATGATATTCAAAAAATAAATAATTGTTGAAGAGGATTGATTCCTCGCATTTAAATAGGGATGCACAACTACTTGTTTATGTTTTCATTTGAATTGCAAAATAAAATGGCACATATGGATCATGGAAGTAGTGAAAAAAATTCTTTGATTTTTATTGTGGGTTTTGAAACATCTTCGCACACAACAATCAAATGGATTGAACACATTATTTTGGATGAAATATAACTTTTAAGTGGCATAGACTTAGTCAAGGTCTATAAATGTGTATGGCTTCCAAGAAAAAGGGCTAATTAAAAAATTGATTATTTTTTAATGATAGACCATAATGATTGACCTAGATGGTGGCATTGAAAATAATCCTTCGCATTTTTATATTATTTAAAATTTCATGTTTATGGGTGACAATGGTGGAAATAATAAACATTTTATGTTATATATAGTAATTTGTAAGCATTATCAAAGGCTCCACTAAGTTTGGCATGCTTTGTAAAAGGGGTTTAATTTAGGCCAAAAATGGTGACAACTTATTTGAAGAGTAGAATTTGAATGCACTCAATAAAACAATTAAACATGCACCCAAATAGGAGGACTTAATTTTTCCTCTGAATATGGAGGATGAGGGAGGTGCACTCATTAAATGTGTGCATCCTAAAAGCAAGTTTCCAATCTAAGCAATGTTATTGAAATAAGAATGGTGAATCAACTTCATCTCTCATTTTTGGACATTGGGAAATATTTTAATACAAATCTATAATAGTTTATGCATTCACCTGCAAGCATTGCATCATGTTCAAGTTGCAAATTCATGACTCCAACATGTCTCAAATGAGAGCTTTTGCTCAAGAAACTTTGAAATCAAGGTTTACACAATGTGTTGTGCATGATCATTTGAAGTATTTTGAAGTTTACATCATTGTTGGTATTACTAGTTTAAATATTCATCCTTTGTGTTTGATCTTAATGTAGTGTTTTTTCGCAAGATAAATGCATGTTCAACATGTGTTCATTGGAGAGAGGTGAAATTTTGTTTCATTTGCATCTATAGATGCATGGTTTGTCAGGTTAGGACTAGTATCCTACTATCATTACACAAGGTGTTAAAGGTGTGTTGGGATGGAATAAAGATTCCTTAAGGTTAGTCGTTTTGTTCACTACAAGAGCTTCAAACAACATGGTTTGCATACTTATGTGAGGATGTTGGGTTATTGTTTAAACGATTCATGTGAATCCTAGTTCAATTTGCCCAAAATACTGTTAACGTTTATAAGAAAAATGTAAACAAATTGGAACATGCAAAACATGATGTTGTGGCTATCAAGAATCATGTTCCTTGGTCACAAAATGGTCATAGAGCGTATGTATGAATGGGCACAACATAAAATGCACAAGCATCATGAGTCATCATTGCTATTAGACGTGTGTAGATTAGGTCATTTTTTTCCAATTGTGTCGTGGATTATACCACTATGTTCAAGTGGCATGGACCACCCTAGAGTTCATTCCATAAGGACGTGCATACTTATTCTTGAAAATGATGACTTGCAAGACATCCTCGATATATTTTTTGATTTTAACTTTACTCCATCTAAATATTGGAATTGTATTTTGAACGAGGTAACAAACATAATGCATCATGAGGAGGAAGCAATTCTTGTTGATGTTCAATGTCGTCAACAAAAAGATGCAAGAAAATACTAAGGATCATAAAAAGATTTGATGAATTTCAATCATCGTGTGCAAGATGAGTCTATTAATATTCCATGTAGCCCAAATGTGTAACTTTTATGGCTTGCCATGTGTACATATTTGTAAAAATAATTTTTTAAATATATTTTTGTTTTGTACCCTACATTCTCCCTAATGAAAGGGAAGGTGATAGGGACTATGATAAACACTCCATCTCCTCATAAAAACTTCTATTATGTAAAACCTCAAAAGTTTTAGTTCATAATATGGAGATAACATGGACTAGTATTATTTGGATAAGCAAGTTTTAAGTATTCAAATCTATTTATACAAGGGGTTATTATTGCGTAAAGAATTTTGAAATAATATTTTATGTCATATTTAAGGTTTTTAAAATTACAAAAAAAATCTCATTCCAGGTCATCATTAAAATTATGTGTCCTTGTTTCTTGTTCATAATTTAACATAATAGTTAATTTTTTTCCTTGTTAGACATGATAATTTAACATGATTTTATTTTTTTTCAAAAACTTAAGTCTCAAAAATCCTTAATGTTACGAGTATGGGCATGCCCTTAACCATGGTGCCAAGTGCACCGGTAGGCTTACTTGACACAATGGTCAAGGACTTGCCCATTCTCTAATACAAAACCATCTCCATTTGCAAGGATGATCTTACGGTATTTAATGAATATTTAATTTGTATGGATGATCTTACGGTATTTAGTTAATGTTTGATATATGTTGGGTTATTATTGTCAAAGAGAAAATTCATATTGTTATTTTAGAAAATATATTTAACTTTTTATTTATTTATTTATTTATTTATTTTTCTGTTGAATAAAAAAATACCCAACCAAAGAATTGATGGATGAATGTAGTCTCTTAGGCTAGCTACCTAGCTAGCTACACAAGATCAATTTCTTGCCAGCTGAAGGAAATCTCATCCAGTTTGTGTCACATCAGATCTGAAAAGACCATATGGGTAGGTAGGAAACTAGCATAGGTAAGTAGGTAAGTAGGTAGGAATTGACTGAATTGGCTGTGGCGGCAGATTCCACCATTTTAACTGACTACCTGAAAACCTGCAGAATCAGCAGTTATGGTCCTTTTACATTTTGGAGACTCTTGATATCAAAGGGAATCAAGTGAAGAAGTCTAAGTGATGCTCTCTTCTTCTTCCTTCTTCTTTCTTCATGGCAGTTATCTCATGTCATCCATTACCCCCGTCTCTTCTTCAGTTCTTCAAATGGGATCATTTTCAAACTTGCTCTCTCAATTTTACTTTGATTGGGTCAAGTTGTAAATTTTTGATTTTTGAATTTTTTTTCATCATTCTGCTGTTGAAAGGCTTGCTGAAAGTTTTCATCTCTTTATAATTGCTGAGAATTTTGGTTTAAATTCCTTAATTTTAGAAGGCAAAAAAAAAAAAAATTCTTTCCATTTTGATCATGGAGTTTTGTCACAAGGGTTCCTTCAGTTTTTAGCTTTTCATCGTAGTTTTGTGTATAAAAAGATCCTGCGTTTCACAAAATCTGTTCTTTGGGACTTTGTGTTCTTGTCATCTTTCAACAATTTAAGAAGAATTGTTAGTTTTTTTTGTTTGTTTGTTTGTATCTTTCCTATTTTTGAATCAATGAATAACAGTATAAAAATCATTTTGTGGATCATGTTTTTCTTCCTTGTTCTTCGTCTTCTTAGTGCACTATTTGATGGGAAGTGAAATGATACCTTGTTGTTGAACAATTTGTTGGGTGGTGGTGGATCGATCTTGAGCTTTTTATCCAGACTTCCATCCTCCCAACAACAACCACCATCGCTACCATCCACCCACCCACCCACACAGTAGAAAAGTTTTCTTCAAAACAGAACCAAAAAAAAATAAAAATGCTATTTCTTGAACATTTGTCATGATCTAAATGTTACTAGTATGCAAACACAATGCATCATTTTGAGTCACGAAAGACTATGTGGTTCCAAGATCTCTTTGCAAGGTACAGAGAAATGGGAGCACTGAATTCTTTTCAAACTCACACTATTGAGGACTACCTTTACTTGCGCTATCGAGAATTGATTGCAAATTCTCTCCTTGACTACGTCAAACCTGGCTTTCTAGAATTGGTCTCTCTCTCTCTCTTTCTCTAGACCTTGCCACCACTGAATGACCTATACAATTTATCATTAATGAATGCTCTACAGAATTTGATCATTCTTTTTCTGAGACTGAAATTGAGAATTGAACTTGATTCAAGAAATTCTATGTTAAAAGTATGGAAGAAAATTGCAGAAGAAATGGTATAAAGATGTAAACAGATTTATTTATTTTTGCCAAAACATGGGGTCGTTGTTTGGTTGGTGTTCAGGAACCATACCAAACAATGAACGAACTCTGCGACAACAAGGCATTCAAGCTTCCGGGTCCAGGAGATTGGCCCCCATTTCTTTTGAACATGGCAAATCAACATGAGAAAAGGGTGGTGGCTCATCATCATGTGAAGAACAACATCAAAAAGAAATCATCATGTCAGCGCCCATCATCTACTGCAGCACCAAGAAACATAAACCTGTTCAAAGAATACTATCGATTCACAGCTCAAATCTTGGGATCATTGTTTCCAAACATCAAGGACATTCTCACACCTGCAGATACTGACATTTTCATGAGGTTGAATGTGAAAGGTACTTCTGTGATTTGCTTCCATAAGTTTCAAAATGTAATGTGATCATCAGCAGCATGTGCACAAAGTTGGGTGATTTTTACAAACCTTTGTGACTAGATCACAAATTGCAATTTGTGATAAGAATCTTTGAGAGGAATTTGTTGGAAAATGACTTGTAGGAGGAGGACCCCCAAAAAAAGTTGATCCTGAGATAAACTCCATGTACTCAGCTGCCTGCAATATACCAGCAAAAGAGTTGATTAGAAGACTGCAACGACACAAGAAAAAAGTGGAAGAAAGTGCATCATCAAACAAGCACGAAATTGCAAAAGAGCTCACAAATGGATTGTCCATAATGCATATACCAAAGGCTACTTCTTCCAGCCACCAAATAGTACAAGCATGGTTTTGGCGCCTATTGCAAGCAGGCAGGGGGCTACAATGGGACAAAAGGATGATGTCAATGAGCCCGATTGAGCAAGAAAAGAAGAGGACTTTGCAAGTTCCTCAAAACTCATGTCATGAACATTTGCATATACCTAGTAGATCTGTTGTCGTTGATAGCCAGTGTCTCAAAAATGAACTACAACTTCAAACATCATCAACTCTCATGAAGGGATCAAGATTGAAGAATGACAAAACAACAGTGAGAGTCCTTTCCACACCAAAAAATGGGCAAGATGGTTTGATTGTGAGTCCCACTGGCAGTCAGCTTGAGACATTACTCACAGACCCGACAACTGCTAAACCTCCAATAATACCTGAAGCAAATGACAAACAGATCTCTGCAAGTGGTCTAAGAGGTAAGTGGATATATGCATCACTCCCAGCATTGTAGCTTGACTTTTTCAGGCATGGTTTGATCATGTGCAATGTCTTTTCAACATGCTTAAGAACAGGAGAAGAACATTAATGAAAACCTATTCATGAGTCTGAGAAGAACAGGTACTAACCATGGCAATATATCAGGTTTCACATTTGGTAGATCTGATGAAACAGGTGAAGATGATGCTATGACCGTCAAAGACTCAGAAGCTGAAATCAATACAAGGATCAACAAGAGCCAAGTAACAGCCAGAAAGACTTGCAAGGAGGAGGAAAAAAATGGTGGGTTGGCAGGTGTGAAAGATACTGTAGATTGTGAACAAATCCTGGAAAGAAACAAACTGTGTCACATTGATAGCCAGACTCAAGTTGATTTTGTCAATCCCACATTCGGCTACAGTGTGTCAGCTGCAACCACCTGCACAGTACCAGCAGATGAATTTAGCTACACAATGGTTCAGCTTCCTGTGAACAATAATATTATTTGTGAAAGCTGGAAACAAGGAGGAGGAGTTTTGGAAACAGAACCAACAAACATCAATGTCCACCACCATTGTGAGCTTCCTGCAAAAAGCTTCAAGCAAACAGTTCCGGAATCAAAACCCAATATCAACAACAACATCCACTGGGGCAAAGAAGTGAGTTTGCAATCAAGTTTTGAACGCTTTTGTGGCAAAAGCTGGTGCATGGTGGGACACTCAACAATTCGTCACAAAGGTAATAATAATATGTTTCAGCCCAAAAGACTGCAGGCTTGTGCTCCCTATCCTCAAGCATGTGGTGGTGGACAACATTGAATTAGGTCCTGCAAACTAAAGTTCTTACATGATCTGGTTCACATTTGCTTCCTCTGAGTAAACAACAAAAAAAAAACCGTCTGAAAAGATCTTCTCTCTGTTTGGTGTCCCTCAGCGTCACCACCATTGATCACCCCTAGACACTTGTATACTCATAACAAGATTCTGCTGTAGAAGCATTATGGCCAAAGATTCTGTGACCCAATTTGCACCAAGCAAGATAAATCAATTCCCTGCGAGAGAGAGAGAGCGAACATGTCTGCCGTGGCAAATAGGCAGAAAACAATACAATTGCCATAAAGCATGGCCATACAACTTTATTGGGTCATGAGGAGCATGATGCCACATCTAGCTGGGGCATCACTGACACAAAGATTACAAGGACTCAGAACTTGAATCTTCCTCTGAAATTCTGCTGCAAATTTTGCCAGAAGTCATTGCTTTCTTCTGTAACAGGTTCAGGATGATCTGTGGGTACATCAGTAATGCCTGGATCTGGCTTCCTCAACTCTACTTTTGGCCAGACGAGTCCCCCTACCCATCCCTCGAAAGCAGCAGGTGGCTCAGATGTTGATGATGGGTTGTCCTCTGAATCTACATTGCTCCGAATTGTCGATTCCCTTTGCCTCCAATCAAAGCTTTCTTCCCCCATCAACTCTTTTCCACGGAAATTCGTACTCAAACTTGGTTGCTGATCAATCTCTCTGCTGCTACTCACACCTACGGGAACAATCTTGGGAGATTGAGCTTGCTTAGCCATATTCTCAGCATTTGGGTTGTTCTTCTTTCTGTCACCTTTGCCAACAAGCTTCTTATCATGCCTTGTTATTCTTCGCCGTGGTAATTTCTTGCCTGTAAACCTTGGGTCGATTGTCTGTCCAGGTAATGCAATTCTCATGTTGGCAAACACAGGTTGACACGTCTCACAACTGTACTGTAAGCATTTTTCCTTCAATGCTGTCAGGCATGCCGTCATCTCTCTCTCCTCACACACCTCTCTATCTGCAGCTTCATCATGCCCTGTTTTCTTCAGGAATGGAAGAAGATACACCTTCCACCAAGGTGGACGACATGCCTTTGCTGCACTAATTGAGCAGCCCATCCTTGCTCCTGCCTGCCATCATCACCATAGTTCTGCAATGGTCATTAAGGTCTGCAACCTGGGTACAAAGCTCACACCACTGAAGCAGTGTTCCCTGCATGCTCACATTGTGTAAGAGAATGACTACTACTACTACTACTACTACTATCCTATGCTCTCTGCATCATGAGGGTTTTTGTTTGCCCAGGTACATATGTGTCTTGTGTTCAGGTGTGCAACAACAACCCACCTCAGACTTCAAGCTAATGCAAAGGATAATAGTAGTAGAATTAGGGTTTAGGGTTTACCTACCTCACACCGTGCAAACACTTTCTCCTCACATTTGTGCCATGCAAGTCGCCAGCTCTCTGCATCTTTGAAGGCAAGAACATATGGCCCTTTGGAGGGATCATCTTCCTCCCCAGCTGGAATGGGCACCCTTGACAATGGCAGGATGGGATTGAATGCCACTGTAGTCACTGCTGGTGATAAATCAACTGGTTGCACATCCTCCCTCCCTGTAGTTCACCATCATCATCACAGTGTGAAGCTCATCATCATATTGCTAAGAAACAGACATTTCTACTGCAATTGGCATATAACGTACAGAAATTCTTGCCAACATCCAAAACCTCAATGCTCAACTATCCAAAAATGGGGATGCAAGAATCCAAGCATCCTTGAAATCCTGCAACAGACATGCCATACCATGCATGGCCTTGCATGACTGCAAAGCGTCTACAACTACTTCCCACAAATGACTCTTCAAAAAAAAACCAGACAATCAAAGTGATTCTTCATCTGTGGATCCGAGAACTTGACAAAAGATTCACACAGCAATTCTTGAGAAGTTCCAGACAATCAAAGTGATTCTTCATCTGTGGCTCTGAGAACCTGACAAAAGAATTCATGGAGCAATTCTTGAGCATCACCCAGAAACCAGACAATCAAAGTGATTCTTCATCTGTGGCTCCTAGAACCCAATAGAGGATTCACAAAGCAATTCTTGAGCATTACCAGAATGCTCAAACAATCAAAAGACTCTTGAGCAATTTTTGAACATTCTTGAGCATCAATCAACTCTGCAGACAGACAGACAGACAGACAGAAAGAAATCAAGTTCAGGAGGTCAACCTGAAAAATCGGGAACAGAAGCCATGCATGCTGCTGCAGCTATTGTTGTTGAGCCATCACAGAAGAAATTAAAACTTGAGAGAAGAAAGAGTTTACAAACTGACTAGGAAAAGATGGGCTGAATCATCCTCCTCCTCCTCTTCCCCAAACAAAACACCTTCGCTTTGGACACCCTAAATCCACCAGCATTCCTCCTCAGAGTTCTTTAGCAAATTAGGGTTTTCCTCTTGCAAGCAAATCCGAGCGACGCAAAACTTCGAGCAGTCACAAACGCACACAGAGACAGAATTTCTGAAGAATCCCATTACCCAATTTCGTGTTATCCCAATTTCTGTTTTGATTCGATTGGGTGCCCCCAAAAAGGAGGGATGATTCCTTTGGAGATTGCGGCGCAGACAGATCCGGACAGCAAGAAAGCTATCAGACGGACGGACCCACAAGTAATATTACGAAGAAGGTTGAGGAGCTTGGCATCAGATGGTTCTTGGATATCTCTTCTAGTCTGAAGAGTTTTGCACAAGAAGAATTGGTGAAGGAGGTGATGTTTGTGGGGGTGAAGAAGGTTTTTGGTTCTTTTCTGTTTTGTGGATGTTTTGGATTTGCAACTGCTGCTACCTAGAGCTTCTTCCTTGTCAATTGCAAAAAAGAGCTTGTTGTTGTCTGCAATCAATTGCACAGTGATGATGAGGATGATGATGAGGATGATAGAGCTTGTCAATTGCAAGAGAGCTTGTTGTTATCTGCAATTTCAGAATGATGATGATGATGATGCAACCAAAGCAGTAGTGGAGATGAGAAATGCACAGTCATAAGTGTCTTGTCGAGAAGGAAGGCTTAATTGATTGTACTCAAGCTTGAGTACAATCAATCCTTACAGAGAGACCAAGAGACAGAGAGAAAGTGAGAAACCAAGCCCACAGAAGAAATTGAAACTTTGAAGCTTGAGTGTGTGCTATTCTCAAACCCATGATCAAACAAATCAAAACCAAAAAAACCCACAGAAACCAACAAAATGCAAAGCAAACTAAAGCACAAGAACAAGAGGAAGAATCTCAAGAGGGAACCTCTTCCCTCCTCCATACCAATCGCACTTTTTTAGGGTTTGAAGCTCTGATGGTCTACAAACAAATGCAATCTTCCATCCTCAAGATCCTCCAAGAGCGGCGAATGGACCCAAAGATTTCGCACATCCTTACAGAGTTGTCTGTCTGTCTGTCTGTCTGTCTGACCACATTCTGGAAGAAGAAGAAGAAGAAGTGCAAATGGATTGCTTTTGCATAACGAACAAACAGCGAGGAAGAAAGAAAGAAACATCGGCAGCATCTCCCCCGCTCGGAGGAGGATATTCTGCCGACGGCAGCGCGCTGGAGGGGCCAGAAGAGAGGAGAAGAGCTTACGTCTGGAGGTTGCCTGGAAGGGCCAAGGAATCTGGATCGCATATGCTGCTTTTCACGGCGACGCCGAGCTCTGATTCTTGTTCTTGTTCTTTTGTCTGTCTGTCTGTCCGTCTGTTTGTCTTCGGACAAGAACAACGAAGAAGAAGAAGAAGAAGAAGTGCGAGCTCTTTGTTTCATAGCCCAGAAACCGGGAGAGTTTTGGTGGAAGGGAGGGTGAGCGGACGAGGACGACATGAGCAGGCGGGTGAGTTACTTGAGGTCGACCAGGAATGAGGAGGAAGCGGTGCTCACTTGTGCGGCGTGGGCGCCACGGCCAGCCAGCGACAGAGATGGACCTTCTTCGCTTCTTGTGTTTGCGCGTGGGAGTGACAAGGACGACAACAACAGCGATGTCCTCAATGAGATTTCCGTTGCGGAGTATGACTTCGACAAAGACCATCTCTCTGCTACTGTACACACTCTTCTCTTCTTCTTCTTCTTCCTCTTCTTCTCTTGTCTCCGTCCTCTTCTTCTTCTTCTTCTTCTTCTCTTGTCTCCTTTCTTCTCCTTTTTTCTTAGCTTTGTGATGTTTGTCACCAGAAGAGAGCTAGGTCTGAGCATGAACAAGGGAGCTCTGGTGCTTGAAGAAGACATTCACTCATTCTCTTTTTCTGATTCTTTCTGTGCTTCTCTTGAATCAACAAAGAAGGAAGAATCATTAAATGTGTATGTGTGTGCGTGCATGTGTGTGTGTTTTTTTTCTTTCTCTTGAACAGATTTCTGCTGTCAATACAGAGGATGGCATTCCTCTAAGAATCGCAGTTCATCCTAAAGGTGGTGGAGTCTTATGCAGCTTCTCCAATAGTTTCAAGTAAGCTCAAACCTCTTTGCTCAAAAGAAACCCCTGGCAATCTCTTCAGACACACTACAGCATCCATTGGACATGGCTGTTGCATTGAAAAGCACGTGGGATTCAACCAAGCATGTGGATTTCAATCTGCCACATGCTCCACACACACAGTAACAGTTCTCAATGTCGAAATGTTTCATGAGACATTTGAGCTACATAATCTGCTGGTGGCAGAGGTCTTTTGCAAGTGTTTTGTGGATTCAGATTCAACTTGGGCACATGCTAGATGTTTGCTGAAAAACCCAGTTATTCTTTGATCTAGATAGGGGGGTGGAAAGTGTCTCACTGTCTTGCTCTTCTTTCTGTTCTTGTTTATGCACATGCAATGGTGTCATGGTGGTAGGTTCTTGGATTCTCTGCTTGTTTCTGGAGGATTCATATGAGGCTTTAAGGCTTACTGTCATTTTTTTGGTGTGTGTGTGTGTTTGAATTTGTCCTGGATGTAGGCTGTTTGACATTCAAACAGTGGGGAGTGCAAGGCTGAAAGCATCAGATAGTCAGCTTTCCCCATTACAAGGGATTGGAATGCAGAACTGCATCACATTTGATCGTGATGGTCTGTTACTGGCCACTGGTGGAAAGGTACCGAAAAACCTCCTCCTTACTATTGTCTGAAATCTCTCAACTGATTGTGTGGATGTTGTTGGTTAACCTAATGTTAAGATGGATATCAATCTGTGCTTTGACATTGTTGCCAACATTCTCAAAATCCATATATTCTGGGGAAGTTGTTCGAGTTTGTGGAGTTCTCCAACATGTGGAAGTGAAGTTTCCTGTTTCTTCGACAAACTGTGAAGACTTGAGGTCTTTTTTATGTTTTGCCAGCATATGGGTGAATCATCTGATATAGAGGGAAAGAGGAAACATGTGGATGTGTAGGATGGACATGTTCGTGTTTTTCAGTGGCCCAGCTTAGTGCTCATTTTGGATGAACCGAAAGCTTTCAAGTCAATTCAAGACCTTGACATCAGGTGTCCCTTCTTCCTGTTGACATTGGGTAGAATTTTGCAAAGTTTCAGAGAGTAAGCAAAGTCTGAGAGCAAAGGTAGTGAGATGTATGGTTTTCCCTCCTCCTTCAAGAAGGTGATTTTGTGCTCTTTGAGTGTGATATTGACCAGTCTCAGGTTGTGGTGTCAGGAGAAGGGTGGTCCATAATGTGATGTTTGAAAATTGTTGTGTTTGAATCTTGGACACAGTTTGGACTCAGCATATTTGGCAGCAACTTCTGAGGACAAGGGATGTCGAGTGTGGGAAATAACGACAGTAAAGGTGGTCGCTGATTTGATTCCTGGAAAGGTAAGAATGTCACATCTCAATTCCCATATCATCTCAGGGGGGCATGCAAGCAATAGTCTTTACTTCGATTGATTTCTTAAGTTTGAATTTCTTCTGACACATAATCCTTATGTAAAACTTTGACCTCTCTTGCTCAAACCTGTACACTATTGAAGCCAGTGGGGAATAATGGAAGCTAGTCACTGCCTTTCACAATGAAGGTGACAGCCTGATACTTTGTAACCAACACTGACAAGGTTTTCTCCACAGTCATTTTGTGGTGTCTGGTTTGGATTTGCCAAAACTGAAACAACAATTCTTTGGTTATGTGACCAAAAAAAATTGTGACAGTTCTCTCTGAAATTACATTGATATTTGTTAGTCTCTCCATCTCTGTATGTTGAGTTCAGGGTGTTGGTCCCATATGTATCCATACAGGCCTTCCTTCCCTACCCAAACCTGATAACTTTCTAATTATGTTACATGGTGCAGGAGGAGAAATTCAGCTACTGCAGATTCTCAAGGGATGGAAAGTTGCCTTTCTTATTTGTCAGTTCCACTAAAAGTAAGCATTTTGCAATGTTTTCTCCTGTACTTTTAGAGCATACATCTGATACCTTAGAGTATCAAAGAGGAATGGAAATCACTGACAAAAAACTAAGGATTGGACTATTTTGATGCAAAGCTTCTGTGATAATTGACCTGTATTTTTGCAGGCAAAAAGGACGGGGCTGTTGGTGTGTGGGATTTAAGTGATTGGAGTAAAGTGGGTTACAAAAAGCTTTCAGTTTTTCCTATTTCTTCACTTGCTGTTACTCGGGATGGCAAGTACATTGGCATGTATGGATTCTTCACTCATCTCTTGGGGATTTTCTATTGGGAACCATTGCACCTTCCCTCCATTAGAAACCGAAGGAAATGCTTTTCAAAAGCTGGGTGTCTATTGTCTGAACCTCCCTTCACAAACAGTCTACTCATAGTTTCACCTCTTTTGCAATTTACCTTATATTGTGATTTGCAGGAAATCTGAAGCATCATTGGATCTTTGATTGTATTTCTCAGATTAACCATCTGTGATCTAGAATGCTGGCTCGGGGGATTGGACTTGAAACTTGGGGCCTAGACATATTTAACAGTTTGAGGTTCTTCTATCTGTGTAGAGGGAACTCAAAAGGCGATGTTGCAGTTGTCAATGTCAAAAGCATGGATGTTTATCGGCGCTTTGGTAGTGCACATGTGGCTCCAGTGACTGCTTTAGAGTTCTCAAAACAACGACGGTAAGTAAATTGATAGAGAGTGTTGCAATGGTGCTCTTGACAGTAGTCCAAGATGAGTCCTGAATCATTCTAATGTCCAGTGCAAACCATTCTTGATCCATACAGGGCATTGTTGTCACTTGGAGCCGACTCAAGTGCTCACGTCAATGTGATTGAGAAATGGGAATGGAAAGGTACTGCCATGTTCTGAGTCTTGGGTTTTCATGCTTCTGCTTGTCTTTGAATCTGTTAGTTGTTAGTAATACAAAAGTACATGGATTGTGGATTTTAGGGTCTCTTTGCAGCTATGTTTAGAACTCTTCCTTAGCAACAAGATGGATTAACATCAACAAGAACATATAATTGAGTGATAATTCTCCGGTTAGCACACTAGAAATGCCAAAAAAATTTAATTGTGTGTGTGTTTGTTATTGCAAAGGTTTCCAGGCCAATTCTGAGTAGTGAAGAGGAGTTTCTAGAGGTGGCTGTCAGGTCCTAGTGTGGAGCATTTATGTGATGCAGAGCCTGGACATGATCTTACAGATTGATTTATTGTGGGGGTTTGACAGATTGGCAACTATATTCAATTGTACTGGTGCTGATATTATTCTCAGCGTTACTCTTCTGGCTTTTCTTTGAATCGACAATGTCAGATGACTTTTGGCAATTTCCAATGGGTCGATCACAACCAGCTCGTCCCCCCCCTGAGGCTATTTGGGGTAACCCAAATTGGGAAAATGCAGCTGGAAAAGAACTGTAGACCAAGGCAGAGGCAGGGATTTATTGCTTGGATTCCATGTTTGGGATCTATCTTTCCATTTCTCCCATAGGATCGCCCTTCTTCACTTAATCATGATTTTGAGGGATGTCATATATCATTGTGAGCTCCATGTTTCATCCTCAGTCTGAAAAGCACCCACTGGTTTGGATGCAAATACTGGTTGTGGAATTAGCGGACAATAAATTGGCAAAATTTATTGTAATTTCTTCTAGGTTGTGACACTGGCATTTAAGCTAGCAATTGGAGTGTTATTCTCAGAATTGTCGTGTTCATACTGTTTTTATCTTCCCAGCTGTAAACACCTGCAGAGATGGAATAATGTCTTAAACACAGCAAGAGCAAAATTGTCAGGAGCAGGGTAGCTCCCTTCTCTGCTTGTCTTGCGATGCTGTCATTGCGAACATGTATTTACCAACCTCAACAATTGGAGGTGGACATTGCAGATGAATGAAGGTAAGTCCACTTGTTTGATGCAAAATATCAATTTGCAAAATGAGTGGTGTTTCCGATTATGGTATGGCAGACTTGCAACTGTTTCATTTTATTGAACGTGGTCCCTGTTATGACCGTGATTTCCTCCTCCTGCCAGAGAGCCGAAGGTGTGAGTACTCAAACAGGTCAGATGACTTTGGTTTCAATCCTCAAGTGCAATTGATTGTGATTAGGTTTTGCCCAGCAAGCTGAAGAAACTGTGGCAACTGTATGCTCAACAATGTGCTGTTTCCTTCCAATGTCAGCGCAAGCTTGTCAGTAAGCTTTCTTCCATGCATTGGATTTCTCTTGTCCTGGCCATTTCCTTTTGAAAGTAAGAGTAAAGGAAATGTAACCTTGTATCACAAAGTCAAAATTCGGTACCAACACTACTGTTGCACAAGTTTCTTTATTCATTCGAAACAATGTGGCATATTGTCAATAACAACTTCATCAATTGGTTACATCTTTTGCCAAATGCTAGATGATCTTTTCATGGTTGATGCAATGAACATTGATCATTAAGAAACCTTCTAAGTTTAGGTTTTGAATTTCTTTGTATCACTAATGGTTTGTTTTTTGTAATGGGTTGCATTAAAAGAGAAAAACAAGAATTTTTTGTTTAATATTCAAATTTAAGACCATCATATCTTGGTCGATCCCATGTGGAAATTTTGCAGTTGCCATCATGAACACACACATTTACCTTATTTATTATTGGAGCAAATCCCCAGAGGTTTGTATTATTCAATCAGCTCCAAAAATGGAATGAATTATTTAGATTGAAAAAAACCCTTTGGTAGCAAAATAAGTGTCATTGATGACTGTGACCCAAACTAGTTTTTCCAATAAATTTGGTGATACACTGAGTTTCATCCAGTCTTTCCTTTTTCCTGAGCGCCTCCATTGCTGCTACATATATTTTCACTGCTCCTACCTATACAATTACTATAATTACACCCGAACCTTGTGCATTAAATGCTGAGTTTTATGGCGTTTCATACTGAGATTTAATAAAATTTCCTCACTTTGCAGATACCACAGAAAGAGGGGATAGGGGGTGAAAGCAGGCCCAAAGACAGGGTGAAGACAGGGTGACTTTATGGAGAACTCTATTGTCTACAATGTCTTTTTTTCCCCCCCTCCATTTTGTGATTTCGAATTTTTAGCAAAATTAATTAAATTCACACTAAAACACAAAAGATACCTTACATAGCTACGTCATAACTTGTGTTGGCTAGATAAGAGAGGATGCTCTCAAAACTTGTTATTTATATTATTCCATAAACCCCTCTATAGTTTCATTGTGTTTTAAAAACTTTCAATCAACTCAACATTTAAATTTTTTACAACTTCTATACCGAATAATTATTTTTAAAATTCTGAAATATATATTTTAGATCCTTTCACATATGCATCCTTCTCTCTCTAATGGTATTTTTCCATATTAATGTGATGCAACCATATTTCAATGATATAATTGACTGGATTACAATAGACAATCAAAGATCCTAGCAAACATGTCATCCCCTTTAAATAACATTGCAAAAATCTTTGTTTGATGGAGCCTCCATCATGAAGATTAGATCTAGTAATCTTAATCTTACTAGCATTGAATTCACTAGATCTAGCTATGACCAATGATAACTTGAAGTGTAACAAATTTCCACCTTTTTTTCCCAGATTTTCTTCTTATGATTTTTCCTACACTAATGCAATGGTGGATTTTTATTTTAATCACTTTCAAGTTCTTCTTGCTTGCTTGGTGTGTACAAGTGAAAGGTTTTAACTAACAAGGTGAGTAGAATGCATGGAGATGGTTAGTACATAGGTAAGCTCTAGGGTTGTTGATAGGTAGATAGTTTAAAAAAACAAAGATAAGTAGAATGTATGTAGATGGTTGTTATTGAAGTAACTTTTGATAAGGGTTATTACATGGGTTGTTAGTAGTTAACTAAAACCAAGAGTGAGTAAAATTATATGTAAATAGTTAATGGTACATAGGCAAATTAAAGGGCTAGTAACTTGTTATTAGGGAAGTAGTAAAAACAAGATAAGTAGAGAAACATGTAGATGGTTAGTAGTTAATATTTATATATGTAAGAGCTAATGGGTTGTTAATAGGTTGGTAATAAATATGAGGGTAAGTAGAATGTATGTAGATGGTTAAATCTAGTTTAGGTAATTCTAGGGACAATGATAATCAAAATTGGTTTATGTGAACTGAGTATAGGGTCCATAACGGTCGTCATTACAGCAATTAGAAATGTTCCTCACTTAATATTTATGTTGAATGGAATGGAACAATGTTTTTTTTGTAATCTTTGTGTTTTCTCATGTTTCAACTTCACATAAGAATGAATTAGTGTCTCACATTTCAAAAAAAATTGGAAATTTTGTTTTTTCCTTATCTTGGTGCAAATAAAAAGGATTTATTACATGTTACACATTGCATCATATCATTACAACTATTTGGCAAAATTTTATTTATTTTAACATGACAAGTCGTTGATAAATGAAAATGTGTTATCTAATTAAACTTCATATGAATATATTGACATTGTTCAAACAATTGTTAGCAAAAGAGTAAAAGAGCATATGTCAATGCAAAAGATGAAAATGGATATTTTGCCTTTGTATTTAGCGTGCGGAAACAATCATGATGGAATCATCTTGATACTATGCATTTCTTATTTATTTCTTTTTTGTTTCATAGATCATAAATTGTATGAATTTCTATGATTTCTTACAATTATGTAAATATTATGTGAAAAATTATATGCACAAAAGACAAAAGATAAAAGGGAGCAAATGGAAAAGCACATTATGAATTTAGTAATGATTCAGTGAAAATTATATGTTTCAAACACAAAACAAGGATGAAAGTTCACCATAGAATTATGATTTAAAAATTTATGTGGAATTGTGTTTTTCTCACATATATTGTGATTTTTAATGCAACAATTTTTGTCATGAATTTTTAATGTTTGGACATGCACACATTTTCTTTTCCTTCATTGTGACTAATCTAGCTTGTGTAGTTGGCCCAAGTGTGAACACATTGAGGGTTCAACTGATTTTTCCTTACAAACCCAATTTTTGCAATTTGTTTGAATTTCTAACAACAAAATCCATTTAAAAATCAATATTGTCCGCACCTTAACTCTAAAAATTGTGAAATAAACTTGATTAAATCTGACTTGAGGAGGGCTTTCCAAAAACACCAAGAATGGTCCCCAATTCCAATAAAAATTTCAGTTTTGATTTGATTTATTTTTTATTGAAAAAATTGTTCAATAATCAATAGCTTCCACACCATAGCTCCAAATAATCTCAAACCAAGTCAGTGCACACCTACTCATCGAGAGCTTTCGAAAAATACTAAGAGCGCAACATGAAGCATTGTGATTTGGAAAATCTTAAGTTGACAAATAAAACAAAACAAACTACCTTAATTCATAGATAGATTTGCACTCACTTAAGGTGTTGCATAACATGTGATGTTCACCTCATTATGTGTGCATTATGTGAAAAGAAATGATTGAAAGATTTAATGAAACAAAAAAGGAAGAATGTAATAATATCCTCAATGTTCTTTAAATGTATTTCTTTTTTTGACTATTTTTTTGTTAATGTGTGTTTTGATAATTTGATTAAGATCTATGCATTACATCATTATTATATAGTAGAAGCCATATGATAACAAACCATTTATACTTTTATAAGCGTGTTTTAAGCAATGTGGGTGTTTATTTTTCAAATGACAAAAAAACCTACATATTTATCAAATTAGTTAAACAAGATGAAGTCATAGAAGATAAAAACAAGTCGAAGATGCAATTCAATACAAAAGAAAAGTGATCAAACAATGATTGAAGAAGTATACTTGCAAATAATATTATTTTTGAGATCCACATTTGACATTTTGTTGTTTCATAAAATCAAATTTCAACAAAATTGAATAAGGATTTATGAATTTAAAAAAAAAATTACACATGTAAAATGTCATTTGGTTGTTGTTGCAAAATTGCATATATAACATGAATAAATAAAATAAAATAACTTTGTGCATGTCTTGTCACAAAATCAATGGTTATTAACAATTTATTGGGATAATGGCATGTTTGGCAATCAAAATGTTCCTATCATAAATATATAGAACTTATATCTTTGCATGAATCTTCTACTAAATAAAAATGATCCTATGTATTCGTGATGGATTAAATTTGTGATATTTTCATTAGTTTTTTGAGATTCATTAACTAGGAACATTATTAATTATATGGGCAGATAATCAACATTTTCCTAATTACAAATGTCATGGCTTACTGATAAATCCTAATAAATTTACAATATAAGAATCATTAATTTATTATTATATGAATATAAAATATTTTTACAACTTATGGAAACCTTTAAGATTATTATTAACATTGTAAAAGAGGATAGAATTTAAAGATGTTACCATAAAACATACGTGATTTGATGAATTCAAATGGTTTATATGTCTTTCAAAAATCATTTGGTGATCCTTGTCCCTTATGCAAATATGACCTACTAAAAAATAAAATCCATCTTGTTTATCACACAATTTATTGTACATGGATATCATTTTTTTCTTTACATTTTATTTTTTAGCTTAGTACCCTAACATCTTTGACACTCATTATATTATCTTAAAAAATTATCAATTCTCAAAATGAGTTTTTCCAAAAAACATTTGTCAAGGAAAATACATTTTTGGGGGGAAATATTCAAGAGTATTTTATTCTTGACATGAAATATTCAAATTTTATTAATGAAACTTCCTTTGTATTACATTAATCAAATGTATTTAAGTAGCCTTAAAAAATTGTGAATCTATTAAATCATTTGTGTTTTTTGATGAATATGTTGTAGAGGTTACAACTTTCTTTTAATGTGTGTTGTTATTTGAATTAAATGCATGGAAGGATGAATTATTTATTGCCACCATAAAAGTTATATAGGAAAAGAAAAAAGAAAAAAAAAAGGTTGCCCAAAAAAAAAAATGATTTAGTTTGTGAACAATCCACCAATTATTTTGGGCACATGAAATAGAACAAACAGAACATATGCCTCCTAAACTAGCTAATGAACCAAGTTGGTGGGTCTCAACAAAAAAAAAACTCGAAGCCAACATTTTACAACCATGGACTTTTGTTATTGTCCCTTTTTTATTCCTTGAAGTAGTAAGGATTTTTTATTCCCCTTTTTGGCTTTGTCCTTGATATTCAATTATCTTCTTCATCATAGAGTTTGCAAAGGTCAAAGATGAGAAAGAACTTAGAAACCAAAAAGACCATAAAACTTAGATTTGTTTTTCTTTTTATGTGAGTCATGAATTAAGTTTTTTCTAAAAAAATAGTGAAAAGATTTTCATTATACATAATATGTTTATATATAAAATACTAATTTTGTTTGACTGATGCTTGGGGTTTAGGGTTTTGTCGATGTTCAAAAAATTGTAGTCTGTTCAATTTTTTCTATGTATGTTACAGTGTGTTGTGTTGGGCTTTTATGATCTTTGTTAAAAAAAAAGGTTAAAGCTCTTTAATCTTTGGCTTGGATTTTTTGGATTTCAAGTGAGTAACAAAAAGAAGGCACTTCGTTAACTAGTGTAGCAATAGTGTGGAGCATCTACTTGCGGCACCATGTTGACAACAAATGAGAAGGCGTATAGACCCTCCATTCACCTCATGTGCTTGATGTAAACGCTTGCAAATTGAATGCAAATTGAAATGGGAAAAAGCTTTTAAAAACCATGCCCATTGATCACAACAAATTTTTTTTTCACTTATAAAAATTTCCCATTTTTTATGTAGTTGAAACATGTTCAAAGTTTGGCTTTTGATTTCAAATTTTACATTTACTCAAAACTTTAATATTTTGGGTTAAATCAATTGCATGTTAACTATAAATCACATGTTTTAAATCTTTTAAATTTCAACATTTTGTTTCATAGGAAAATAATAACATGTATTGGTTTGTTATTCTTGGTTAGTGTGTTTTTTCAATTTGTTTTTTTTTATAGTGTCACCAACAAACATCCCAAGAGTGATCTAGTAATAAATGACAACCTTTTCTTAGAACTTGTCAAAAAAACACCATTTAATAATTTGACTACCTATAATAGCCATGAATATAATCAAGCTACATTGATCCAAAATAGTTACTTCTTTGATGATTGTTTTTCAAAAACCAAGGAATTTTGCAATGAAATATTTTTTTGGCTAAATTTATTTTGGAACAATGTGAAATTTCACACAAAAGAAATGTTGGTCTTGGTGTATTTTGAACTATTAAACCACGCTTTTTATCCATAAATCCTTAATGCATTTGATTTTGATTAATTTTCATAATGTTCATAATTACAAAAAATGGTAACACTAAATTTAACGTGACAATAATTTTTTGGTTTGTATTGAAAGCAAAAATTAAAATAAGTTAATATGAAATGTCATTATATTTATACTTTTAAAGCCAAATTATTGACAAATTTTTATACTTTCGATTTAATAACATGTTAAATAAAAATTAAAAATGTATTAAAAATTATTGATTAAACCATGTATAATAACATCGAAATATTCAAATTTCAAAATTTTTATTTTAAAAATATTTTAATGGACATATTTTCATCAAAATTAAAAACATATTCAATTCAACATTGAAAATGAAATATCTATCGAAGTTGAAAAATCTCAATTATTATTATTTTTATGTTTATGAAATTAATTAGAGTTAATAAATTTGTAATAAACATCAAATTAATTAATATTTACGGGGAAGTGGTATGTGGCAATCTTTTAATGTCACCTCTACACATGATTAGTTGTAGTTTTTTTTTTCTTTCCAATTTTGTGATGTAGCCACATTTGCAACCATTCATAGGATGTTTAGCCAATTTTGGCTACATGACATGTAGCAAGCTTAATTTAATATTTAAAGAAATTCTTCTACTTTTTAACTACATGGAAGACTATAGAATCTAAATGTGGTGAATTTAACTTTTGTTTTTTACTTTTTTCATGAAAAACCCCTTTGAAAGGGTTACAATCCATTTATAGATCTTGCATTAGTGCAAAATTTCACAAAATTATTTTTTATTGTTTTAGGGTGGGCACTTTGTTTTGCCTCTTTTAATCACCCTTTCTTCGGAATGAATGAATTAATTTTTTAAAAAAATCAATAAAATATATTTCACCCTTCAACTTTGGTTTTTTTTTATAATTAGTGAAGACTCTATTTATATAATATTTCCAAAGTTTCTTAAGCCTTTAAACCACTATGATTATTGTTAAGCAAAAGTCTCCAAAAGACATCCAAAATGGCTTGTCAACTTAATAAACATTCATAAATTCAAATATCCTTAATAAAAATTAAGGTTGGTGGGGCATTTTGGTTTGGAGATGACCTAAGTTTTGTCAACAACAAAAACACACCCAAACAACAAAAAGGATAATGAAAGATGGGAACGATAGGAAAAAACAAAAATTTTAACATAAATAATAACAAATAATTTAGCAAGGGTGTTAGAAAGATATGCTAGAAACACTAAGGGTATTATTAGGTTGGAGATGAAAAAAAGTTATTTTTGAACAATAGGAGGCACCAAGAAATTAAAGGTTGAAGGACTTGAATACAATGTTAGAGAACACCAAAGGCACCAAAAAATCCATAGGAAACATTGTAAACACTAGGGTCAAAAATATTTTATATTTTATATTATATTTATTTTCAATTGGGGGTTGTTAGTAAGCATTGGAGGAAAAATATTGGAAGACATTAGAAAGACCCAATTTTTTTTTGAAGGCAACAAAAAACACAAAAAAAAAAAAAAAAAAAAAAAACTCGTGAATGCCATAAATTTTAAGGTTTCAATAATCAAAAATTAAATCTCATATTCTAAAATTAATGGAAGTGAAAATTTTTTAATGAACAATCTATATGATCCTAGATTATTAAGGTATGAAAAATTAATTAAAAATTAAATAAAATTCAAATATGTTAATATTTTGACCTTATGTCAATTGATTGATCGTCATTGGTAGTGCAAAGCATGAAGAAGCCCAAGTGTATATAGATAGATGGTTAAACAAGGTGTGTGTCACACTATGGCCTTGCCATTCACATTAAAAAGTATCCTAAGGCAAAAGAAGAATTATGGAAACTCAAATATTCCACCATGCAAAAATATAATCTTTAAAAAAAAAAATCCTCTAAAAAAAATCAAAATCCTTCAAGAAATCATAACTCTATAACTAATCTCAAGTTCCAACACAAGCCAAAATATCGGCTTTCAAAAATCCTCATATAAAAATAGACCTATTATTATTACCTAGGGGCCTATAAAAATCCCTTAAGCTACTACACTCTATAATGAATCTAAACACAATATCCTTGCCTTTCTACACAAGGGGCATTATAGTTGATGCAAAGGATTACTAAATGGGTTGTTTGTAGTTAGTAGGTAGGTATTAAAAAAACAAGGCTAAGTACACTAATATCATGCAAAAAATATATATCCTTTTTTTTAATAATGAAATTCATTCATTCATTCCACAACAAACATTATACACAATACCTATTACAATACAAACATATTGTATAGATGAATGTCATTCAAGAATGTATGAATGACATTCATTTCATTTGGATGTCATTCATTTATTCATGGATGAATTGATCCTTCTATCATTGATGAATTGCATCCAACTAAAAGGATATAAAGAATATGCATGCATATCATGCAAAATTCATTAAAAATTAACAATATCGATCCAAACAACGTAGTCTTGGGCAATCTTGACAATTCCAAATTTTTGGAGGTTTTCATCTTACTACCATTCTTCAATGATGGAAAAATTTCCTGGGTAAATAAAAGGCATCCATATGAGGTGGATGAAAAAAAAAAAACTACACAAAAAAGGCTTTGGATGAGGAAGAAACGAATGATAAAAAATAGATTTTTAATCATTTTGAAAGTAGTTCAAACCAATTTTAAGCCCAAAAAATTATGCTTCTTTGTTTTATAATTAAAACCATGCAATGAAACAACATGTTTAATGATATATAATTATGATCTCTTCAATATGGATGGATTTAATTTCAATCACATAAATGAATGTAATATGAATGGAACAAATGAATGGTGTTTATAATTATGGATGAATTTCATTCATTAGCATTCATCCACATTTGTGAACATTCATCCATGTCCAACTACATTTGAATTCACATCCATCATTAACTAATATATATATATATATACATGAAAAATATATACATGTTTTCTATATACATTCTCTTCAAAAAAATGTTATAATTATTCTTGTATTTTTCATTCCTTAGAACAAGAAGAGCTAGTGGGTTGTTAGTAGGTAGGTAGGTAGGTAAGTAGATAGGTAGGTAGATAGGTAGGTAGTAAAAAATCAGCAACTGAGAGGCACCCACAAGCACAGAGTGTTGGTTCATCAAGATGATGAGAAGAGAGAGAGGGAGCACAAACAAACCAACCAACCAACCAACCAGAAAACCAAATGGAAAATTGCGACTACAATCAATCTCATCACCATCATCAAGTGTTGTTGCAGAGAAGAGAAGAGAAGAGAAGAGAGATGAATTTTTTTCTTAAAACAAAAAATTTCTTACCTGAGTTTTGTCAGAGAGAATGAATGCTCAAATGGGTTTTGCAAAAATCTTGCACCCGGATTGCTCAAAATTTTTCAAAAAGAAACCCATTTCTATCCCATGAGCAGCCATGAGCACCACCATTTGATTTCTTTCTTCTTCACCCTGTTGCTGTGGATTGCACTCATGGGTCTTCTGTTTGCTTATGTGGAGATGATGATGATGATGATGATGATGATGCTCTGTGTGTGCTTGCTGCCCTGAGAGACTGATTTGGAAGCGAGGGGGAACTAAACTGCAGCTGCAAATCCATGGAAACAAAAGTGGTATCAAAAGTAGTTTGATCATGTGGGCTCCACATAGTTTCCAGCCACAGCTTTCTTCCCCAACTGCCAAACCTTTCTCTTCTTCTTCTTCTTCTTCTTCTTCTTCTTTTACTGTCCAAGGAAGGATTGTCCTATCCACAGTAGTCTTCTTCCCAGCTGCTCTGCTTGCAATCTTCTTCCCAACTTCCGGCAACACCTGCAGCAGCAGTAAGGATTTGGAGGAAGAAATCTAGCACAAGATGGCACTATCCACGATGAGTAGTAGCAGCTGCTTCCTTGCAAGTAGAGATTGCCCGCCACCCTCTCTCTCTCTCTCTCTCTCTCTGTGCCTGCTTCTGAATCTGTTTCTTTTTTCCTGATCAGATTGTTGGTTTTGAAATTGGGTTTGGAATTTTGTTTTGTGGGGTGGTCTGGTAGGGAAGATGGAGTCCACAGCTCATGGGCCGGTGATATCTACAAGATCAAGCTCCTCCAGTTTCTTCTCGGGGAATGCAGCAGCAGGGAGTATGCAGGAAAGCTTGAAGAATGCAGCAGCAGCAAGTAGCCATATTGTGCAGAGGGTAACGACAACAACAACAACACACACACGGAAGAAGATAGTGATGATGACCTCGGAGTTTGAGAAGACAAATCCTTATGCTGAGGAGCTCAAGCAAACTGCAGCTTTCATCTCTCAACCTGGCAAAGGAATTCTAGCATCAGATGAGAGCAATGCTACCACTGGCAAAAGGTGAGAGAAAGCTCCTCAGGAACTGCAAAACTTGCAAAGCAGCTTCTGTCTGTCAGCAAATAGGTACCATGCCAATCTTCTTGTTCTTGTTCTTGTTCCTCCTCCTCTTCTTCTTCTTCTGTGTCTGTCCGTTTTTCTGTCTGTTTGTTTGAATTGGTGATGGGTTTTGCAGGTTGGCCACGGTGGGTCTGGACAACACAGTGGAAAATAGGCAAGCATGGCGAGAGCTGCTCTACTCTGCTCCAGGTCTTGGCAATGTAATGTATAATACCTTGAACATAACCTGCAAAAATTTGCTCTGCTCCATCTCTTTGTGAAGATTTTTTCCTCCAAATCCTTGCTGCTGCATCTCTTTGTGAAGATTTCTTCCTTAAAATCCTTGCTGCTGCATCTGGTTGCAAAGATTTTCTTGCTCCAGGTCCTTGCAGAATATTCTCTTTGTCTTTGTGATTTTTTCTTCCTCCAAATCCTTCTTGCATCATCTCTTTGTGATCTCTTCCTCAGTTTAATCCGTGCTGCATGTGTTTGAAAGAAGTTGCGACTGAATTTCAGTTTCATGTGTGTGGGATGTGTAAATTCCACCACCCACCATCAATCTTTCCTGACCAGAAGAAGAAGAAGTGGAACACAAGTATAGTTTAAGCAAATCACTTTGGAATTACAGAAATTCACAAGACTTGAAATTATCCTGGTTGTGTATTCTTTTCTTTCTTTTTATTGCCATTGGATTATTGAAATCCATTGACATCTGTGTAACTTCTTTTGGGTCTTTTCTTCTTTCTTTTGGGTGGCAGTACATAAGTGGCACCATCATGTTTGATGAGACGTTGTTCCAGTCATCTCGAGCAGGAGTTCCATTCGTGGAGGTGTTGAAGCAACAGGGAATTCTTCCAGGAATCAAAGTTGATACTGGCCTGCAGCCAATTGATGGCACAGATGGGGAGACTGCCACACAGGGCTTGGATGGTCTTGCTGATCGCTGCAAAAGGTACAGAACCCAGACACTTATATCTATTCTGTTGTGGAAAATTAGGGTGAATTCATGCTAAAATGAGCCATTGCCAACTCCTTTCTGCTTTGCTTAAAAGTAGTGGATTAGCTAGTGAACATGACATGACAGAACTGGGTTGCCTAAGTTACCCTGTTTTGAAACTCTTTATCATCTCAGAAACAATCTCAGAAGAATGAATCACCAGCTCCAGCTACCCAAAAATTGACCCAAAAGATTTTTTCTTTGTTTTGTATGTGGCTTCATGATCCATGGGTGGTCCTTCTCTGTTTGCTTGCAATTCAGGTATTATCAGCAAGGAGCTCGGTTTGCAAAATGGCGTGCAGTCATCAAAGTTGATTCAGAGAAACATCCATCGACAACAGCTATACTGGAGAATGCACATGGGCTTGCTCGATATGCACAAATTTGTCAAGTAAAAACTTTTTTCAAGTTTACCTGCCATTACCCCATACACCCAATTCTGAAGTTTAGCTACAGATCTGGCCACCAGATGTGAATGGGGCAGTTCCATCACAACTCCAAACTCAAATCTGTTTTCACACAATTCAGTTAATGGTCTTGCCAGAACCCAGCTTAGCTTAAGTCTAACTCAGACTCAACTGGGCAGATCAAACAAAACTCCCAACATCCAATTCTGAGCTCAAAAACCATTGAATTGTTGCTGAATTCCATGTAACAATTCTCCAATTATTGCATTGAAAATTGATAAATAAGGTTGGCATGTAAATTCTCTCACTTTGATGTGCAGGCAAATGGTCTCGTTCCAATTGTTGAGCCTGAAGTAACTCTTGGTCCTGGCGATTACAGGTATGAGCTTCTTGTCAACCATAGATAGAATCCAGGAAACCCAATTGATTTTCAAATTCTATTGAGCTTTTTGCAATTTTTAAGTGAGATTTTCTCCCTGCCACTGCTGTATATTCCATGCTTGGAAATCTTCAGACTTAATTAGTTTTGGTCCTTTATTGTGCAGTATTGAGAGGACTGCATACATTTCAGAAAAGGTCAATTCACATGTCTTCCGATTTCTGAATGAGTACAAGTAAGCTATCAATTTCTCATATCTTTCTCTCTCTCTCTCTGTTTTCAACAAACAATTGTCATAGCCCTTTGAGGGGGGCAAAAAAAAAAAAAAAAAAAAAAAAACCATATTAAAAAAAATTAAAAGATTAAAAAACAGAAAACTTATTTTCTTTTTTTTTTGCCTCCCTCAAATGGCTATGACAAGTGTTTGTTGAAAACAGAGAGAGAGAGAGAAAGATATGAGAGATTGATAGCTTACTTGTACTCATTCAGAAATCGGAAGACATGTGAATTGAC
>Ga0116229_10002091_pt1 | contig 32061 bp, 15 predicted proteins | sample S1TSphgellanicum_3_FD_87313 | JGI IMG/M metagenome (GOLD analysis project Ga0116229, IMG submission 87313) | Host-associated microbial communities from peat moss isolated from Minnesota, USA - S1T2_Fc - Sphagnum magellanicum MG | ecosystem: Host-associated > Plants > Peat moss > Unclassified...
AAAAAAAAAAATAAAAAAAATTTTATATTTGTTAAAAGTTTTTAAATTTAAATTTTAAAATTTTTTTTTTTTTTTTTTTTTTTTTTTTTTTTGAGCAAGGATCACCAATTGGCTTACTTTAGTATGCTTGTGCGCCATATGGTGCCTATGTACCACACCTTTCACCCATTCCACAAATGGCAGTGTATTTGAATTAGATTAAGTTTGATATAACTTTCACTTCTTACACGAATAAATGTATATAGATTATGATCAATATATTATTTTCAATATGAAACAAATATTGAATGGACATGTAATAAATGTGCAAAAATGGACCTACATATTCCTCCACTAACAAACATAATGTTTATTGGGTGCAAGGCATCATTATGGATATGTTGGTCAATACATACATTGGTGGGCAAAGTCATATAAGGTTGGATTCATGTGAAACTTCATGCTAACAACTTCTAGCACTATATTTGTCAACACACAACATCAAATCTTTGCAAATATTTTGTTATGAAATCAAAGCACTCATCTTGAATATATCCTTTAATCATTGATGCATTCACTTGCAATTCATTAATCCTTGTTCACTAGACCTATGAATTCACTCAAAATTTAGTGAAATCACTCAGTGTACAGGGACACCTTTTGTTATAATGATTTGACCTAACCATATTATGCATGTAAGTTTTAACGGCTTTCATATACTTTCCAATGGGATACATTGATTAGTACAAATCTTCAAATATATGAATGAATTTATGACTAATATTCTAGTCATAAAGTACAAAAATAACTAATAGTCCTGAAGTCACTTTGGATGAACCGTTTAAAACAATAGTCATTTAGGACATATGTGAAATCATTAATGATAGTTTAGTCATTGTTTAATTATTTTTTATTATTTCAAATTGAACCTAAAAACTTGGGAAACATTATTTCTTAAATTTATAATATTTATTATTTATAATATAAATAATATGATGTATTTTTATTTCAATTATTTTTTATCTCATTATTTTCATCTTATCAATTGTTGACATGTGTCACCACCTAAATTAGGTTTTAAACCTATTTTAAGTGGGTAAATAGACCACCTAATCTACCTATTTACCCTCACCTATATAACCACTTAACCTAGGTAGTCTTAGTAGGTATGAAATATTTAGTCAATATTCCAATGTTGACCACAACACATGTCATTTGTGATTTTTGATCCTTGGACTCGAAGGATGGAGTTCAATTCCTTTACCACCAAGCCACCCCATTTGTTGCCTAAATAATCTACTATTTGTTATATTTAGACCATACTTCATTTAAACATTCCACAAAACTTCAATATAATAAGTTGTATCTTATTGATAAGTTGTCCAAATGAAAAAATTGAAAACTTATTCATAAGTTTCCTTCAATAATGTATATAACTATATAATTTAAATTCAATCAAAAAAAATATTTGAATTTTGTTATTGAATAATATCTCGATGACCATACTTTTTTAAAATTAAATTCAAACACATGATTTGTAAATGAAAAAACCTTTTTGGCTAAATAAATAAAATAAAATTTTCATATCTTAACCTTCATTTGGTTTAGGATTTATATTACAATTTTTTTCTAATATATCATAATTTTACTAATAATTTTTAATTTACACATATGATTCCATGTATTTTATCCACATAAATATTTATTAATGGAAAATAAATCAATTTTATATATATATATATTGTATTAGTCATATTAAATATGAGGTATAATTCAATTTAAATAATTTAACTTAACTTGAATAATATAAATTAACATTAAAATATTAACTAATTTTCTAACATTATCAATTTTTATCCACTTTTACACATGAAAAATCAAATTATTTATTTTTATAAATATATTATATAAATTTTCATTTAAATTTATGATAAAAAAATATACAAATAAATTATATATTTCTCACATCTTACACTTCTATTTTATTTTTAAATTGAAATATAATTTTTAAAAATAATATATCATATTTTTACTATTAAAAATTATTTCAATGTATAATATTTAATTTAGTCACATTGAATTTTTAAATGGATTCTACATCATGTATATTTTTAAAAATTGTAATAAAGGTTTTTATATATTACCCATATGTATAATATTTAATCAAAATAAATCCCTTACATGTTGTAGTTGACTATGTCCATTTGTAATCATATTAAATTACTAATATTCGTTTTTAAATCATTGTAAAATAATTGTATGACCACCTAGGGTACCACATCATCTAAGGTTAATGACCAACAACATCAACCCAAATCTAGGCAAGCTTCAATATATAAGACCATGTAGTATGTAATAGGTGTGTGCAACTATCACATCATCTAATCTTTGGTTTTTCATCTACTCTACAAATTAAGAGCTTTCTTCAAAAAATTACAATGCTTTCAATAGCATTTTGTGCTTACTTTTGATCAAATTGGAGGAAAGTAGTTGCCATCATACAACAAGGAGATAGCAAAATTGTTAAGAAAAGGTCTTTCAATTAGTGTCAAGTAGTGAACCAAACCCAAAACAGACCCTAAGATCAATCTAAAATTTTGTGTAATGCCTAAAAACTAGAGCTTCGGTCCTAGTCCTTTCATATTTTTTGAACTCCATTTTGCTCAAACACTCCCAACTATTAAAACTAGAAGCTAGTGATGAATGCTTGAATTTGGTGGCCAATTTTTGCCCGAATATATGGGATGTTAGTGGTCAAAAAACACTTTGATCCTATTGGTAAAATTATATATAATGAGTAAACAGATGGAATGGTGTGGGTTGTGGATAACTCTGGCCTCTACCATTTGAATGACAATCAACATAACCTTCATGACCTTCTCAAGCAAGAAGGATTTGACATGGTTGAATAAAAATTGGAACATAATTTTGAATTTTTTAAAGGGAGCTGAGTTATTTTGTTTTTAGATAGCAAAATGGTATTTGATGATTACAACATTTGATACTATTCATTTTGACAAGTTACCATTAATGTAATTGTTGAATGTTTGTTGTTGTGTCCAACCCTAATCACATGCACAATGAAATCAAAATTGGCACAACAACAAGGAAATTAGCTTTTCATGGTGCATCCTCCGTATTCAAAATTAGTTAGTGTAATCACCACATTGCCATTTTTAAGTTACCAAAATGCTCATGTGCTTTTAATTGTAATGTTCAAGAAATTTCAACTTGAGAATTTGAAAAATCTACTGACATATTGTTGTTAGCCTAGAGAACTAGTAGAACCTTAGAGTAGTGTGAATCTAAACTATATTTTTAATAATTGTAGGATGTCACTTATGGATTTCTGTTAAGGGTTGTAACCAATTTTTTTTGTACATTTAACATTTTAAAGGGAAAAAAATTATAAGTGGAATTTTTTTATATATGGTTATTTTTAATATATTGGTATACAAAATTTTGAAATTTCATATAATGAATAAAAAAACCCAAAATCATTTTGAAACATTTATAACCAAACTCATTTTTAAATTTAAAAAAATTATTTCAACTTCTTGAAAAGATTTGAAAATGAGATTTTTTGGCAATTTTTTAGTTCAAACCTTAACATATTAATATAACAAAATCTTAAAAAATTTGAATTTTTTCAAAATATTTTGAAAATAAACATAGAATAAGCTATCACCTAAGGGGTTGGGTGTGGTTCCTAATAGGTCATTTGAACCTAAATTGCAAAAATGTCAAACTCGACACCTATCAAAACATACAGGGCTACTAACTTCAACATTTTACCATCTCTTCAAAGGTCTGCAATTAATCACATATGTGGTTTGATGCCCTTGTGTTACAAATCACATTTTACTTTTACATTATCCTTCTCACATTTTATGGTTGTCAAGAATTGTTTTGCAAAAAATTGCTCACAATACATCACACCCAATGTGAATTGAATGAAAAGGTCTTACTTACATACTACATATTGCAACACCCATGACCTCCATTATTAGATCATTTGTAATCAAAATATTTTTTAAAAATTTAAACAATAACCAAAAAATGTTGCACACATTGGAAATATCTTTCAATGCCATGGGTGTGACCAAAAACTATAAGTCCATGTAGTTCATGATGATAATGACATGTGTTTTTCAATTATTTTATGGTTATCCAAGGTGAGTTAATTATTTTAAATTAATTTTTTATATGTTATAATTATGAAGTTATGTTAATGTTAAGTGGTAATTAAATGATTGTCTTGTGAATTTTGACAAAAAGATGTTTCATTCAATAAAAAGGTGCATTTGCTTTCTTTGGTTATAAGTTGTTTTTCAAAACCCAACATGGCAACATTGTATTGTTGCATTCCCATTGGTTGAAACATTATACTATTCTTGTTCATGGGGGTAGACAATAGTTGGGTGCACATTGTATTTTCAAAAACAAACATTGGAGCAATATGCTAAAATATTAAAAAAATTGTCTATTTTTGGATGCATGTTGAATGATGCAAATGTGAAAAACAATAATATTCGACATTGAAAAAGTGGTGTGTCTTAGAATGCAACCTTCCATGAAGCCTCAACATGTGAAGCATGTTTTTAAAATAACAAGAAGGCCATTTTCTTATCAAGTTTAATAAAAATGGCATTGAATTATGCCCATGATGACCCTAGGGCTAAATTGAAAGTGATGAAAACATGATGCACTAAAAGTATATTGTATCATAAAATGTCTATTGTGCATTAGACTTGAATAATCATTGATTTAATAAAGGATAAAAATCCTTTTCCAATTGATCAAACTCAATGTTGTTGACATTTCAAAAGGCTAGTTCTATTGAATGTTTGAAATCAAGAATAGTTCATAAATTTTAATAATTTTTTTTCAACTAGGTTTGGGTGGTGCAAGGAAGGAATAGAATATAACTCTCGAGCCTAATATTTTTAAAACATCCAAAAGAGAATCAAACATTATTCATGTTACCATCATCATACATGATCAACCTTGTAAATCTTCATTATCTATTCATCATTATATAATGTGGCAAAAGAGAAATATTCTTGGCAAACATACGAGTCATCGAAAAAAAATTCTTGCCACCAATTTTTTTGATCTAGGTGCATAGAGATCTCTTTTGCCATCACCTTTTTTGTTTTTCCGCCAACAATTTTGATCCAAATGAAATCAAAGGATTAATCACAATTTCTTATTTCCAACCTCTAATATTGTTTTGATATTACAATAACCGACCAACTAATTATAACAATGCAAAATGTGTAAATGTTTTGCAAAGCTTGATTATTTAGTTGGAAAGAGTGGGTATACAAAGGTGTACAAATGAGTTCTTCCTTATGGTTGACTCATTACAATCTTGAAACACAACTATGAAGAAAATGCATATGGAAAGGAGGATTTTTTCATTGAACTTGACATCATAAGTCATGCACATCATCTAAGTTTTTGGTTAGTATATAGGATACAAATATTGTTTTGAAAGTAAAATTTAAAAAAACGTGTATTATGATATAATTACTGACCAACAAATTGTAATAAAATTTTGGAAAAATGTTTACTTAAGATCTCAAATACATCTTTAAAGATTTCTTCTTCTTGTTATATGGCCAAGTTTTATTTTCAAAGACCATGGCCATCACTTGAAAAACCATACAATGAAATGATTTATCTAAGCACAATCTTTTGTTGAAAGGTCTAATGTAAACTAATGTTTCACTATGGGAAAATAGGTTGATTACAATTGGCCTTGCAATTCAATTTTGCAACTACATTGCAACTCAATGTATTTTTATGACATGAGTGCTATTAAACAAGTTGCATGAGTTGCAATGGTCACAACCCATTGTATGTGGAACCATACACATATGCAACTTGTGCAACTTAGTTGCAATTGTGCAAAAACAACTACTATACAACTCCAATGCAATTAGTTTGCAATTATTGTTGTAACATAATGCTAACATTATTTTTCATTCATCCATACTTTTCATCTAACCATTTTTGTTGCAATTCCTTTACAACTATGGGTGATATGGAAACACATTAATGGCTACAATTGATTGGCAATTATGTGACAACTCAAGTTGGTAATAATAACATTTCTAAAATACTAGAATAATGTTTTGATAACTATGATGCAACCATTGGGTTCATTATAGTTGTCTTGGAGTTGTAAAATTTGCAAATGGCAAGTAAATGACTATAATGAAATAATTAATAAGCAAGTTCATCTATTAACGAAATAATGTTTATGCAAATCATGTATCAACAAGCCTAATATTACATGAATTTTCATTCATCCATCAAAAAGCATAATTATTGGGTGATTTTTCATTCATCCATTGACAAGCGAAATTTGTTGATATCCCTTACAATTAGGTGTTTAATTATAGGTTCCAATGTAATTGTATAATTGTTGATTTTAGTAGCATTGGACATTTAAGTTGCAACTTATAGTGCAAATGTGTAAACCTTGCACACACATTGCCTAAATTATGATAGATAATGCAAAATTGCATTCAATATTCAAATGTCCATCCTTTCAATTTAAATAAAACTAGTAACATTATTTATCATTAAAATGTAACATACACACATTGATACAAAACAAAATTACAATCAGTTACACATACAATGCTAGTTTTCAAAATAAAATGCATCACATATTCAGAATATTGAAATTAGAATTCACCATATTTGGTCTATTATTTCACATTTTTTGTTTTGGAATTTACTTTTTTCATTGTATTGGTTTGGATTACTACATAACAAACAACAACACATTCTATAACATAATTATCAACAACTTAACCAAATTATACAACATCACGTGCATTTTTTTTTATTCAAGATTATATATTTCAAACAAAACCACCAATTTATTTTTGAAAAAATATTATCTTGTATACACATCTTTGATTTTGATGAATTCAAACATTATCAAAGTTCAACCCTAATAACACAAGAACAAAAAAAGTCATCATAAATGCACAAAAATAACATTTGTGTTTCAATAAAATAATTTTATTTCAACTCCACCTTCCACTTCAAAAATCCAAATGTTCAAACACACAAACAAAAATCACGATGTGATTTTCATCAAAAAAAAATTCAACCATTGCAAATCCCTCATCATTATAAGTTACACTTTAAAATCAACTTCTAAAAAAAATGGAAGATTTTCTCACACCATTTTTCTTTAATATATGTAAATAACAAACCAAGAATCATAAACCTTCAACCTCCAAGTTTTTTAAATAAACAAAGAAAATTATAACAACCTTTCAATTTTACTTCTAAACTATAAAATATATATATCTAAAATATCTAACACATGATATGATAATTGCATCACCAAAAGATTTTTAAAATGCACAAAATGTTTAGAAAAAAAGAACTTTTCCTTTCTAATTCATCTTGAGTTTTTTGACAATAGGCATAGGTGCATGAAGGGTCATTGATGCAAAAGGGGAGATCTAGCAATCTACCATGTGTCACTAGCTTAAAGGTGTCTTGCCCAAACTTCATATTATCAATTTCAAATCTAATTGCATATTAATTGTTCACAATGATCATATGGTTGATTTTGTTTATTTGATTAATGTGTTCACATGTTGGTTTGGCTAATTTGGTTACTTTGGCATGCTTACTAGATGCCAGTTGTTAGAAGGAAAAAAACAATTCTTTATGATTCATCTTGAATTTCTTGATAATAGGCATAGGTGCATGATTAGCTTGAAGGAATTAACCCTTGTTGATGAAGCAATTAAATGTTTAGGGTATACTACATTGAGGTATATAAAGGTAGATCCATATGCACACCCTAATTGAATTTGTAATACAAAAAACATATTACTTTTAATTTCATTTCAATTCAATAACTAAACTTTTACTTTCAATGAATTCTACGGTTTGATAGGTCTATAAGGCAAAATGATGTTGTGAGTTGCAATGTAATGGAAAATTAGTAATAACACAATTAAAAAATAGTCACAAAATAGTGGAAAAATAGTATTTATATAGTTGACATGAAAATGGATTTGTAAAAAGCAATTGAAATCATAGACTAGTTATCACACCTTCTGTTTTACTACATTGCACATGCCACCAAGAAGAAATAGAACAACTTCATGAGTTGCCATCAACTTGTACAAATTGCTTATGATAATAAATCTTGCTCCATAAAAACAAACAAGATCTAATGATTTAGATTCTAATAAATCTCCCCTAAAATTCACATTATAAAATCATTCCATAAGATATGGCATGTGGCCCAAGCATTCTGGTTTATGGTCCAAGCTTGATCCTACCTTTTATTTAATTAGGTCCAATTATTTCAAGATAAAAGGTGTTATGTCTTCATGATGGGTAAACCCATCCTTGGGTGTACCATTAAGAACCACTTCAAGTAATGGTTAAATAACCAAAAGTGGCCAAATCATTTTCCTAGGACAAGAAATTAATTTTTTTTTTTTTTTCATGTTTATCCATTGCATGCTTTAATATATGGCTTGAAGTTTTTTTGGAATTATAAAAAGTGAATTAAAAATATATATATTTTTAATAGTGATGGGCCCTTTAGGAATCACATTATTTAATTTTGAAAATTATATGCTCAATTAATTGCCTAATAAAAAAATAAAAATAGAATGATTTCAAAATCACTTCAAGAAAAATTTCCCAAAAAAATTTTCAAATCATATTTCAAATTTTCAACTAAAAGGTTCCAAGAAAGGAACCAACATTACATTCTTAAAAAAATTTCTAAATGCAATGATTAGGAACATCAAAATACATTGTTATGATATTATTGAAAATTTGAAATCTATGAAACTTAATAAATGTATTCATTAAAATTTTCTTATGAAATTATCTATTTAAATGTTTCCTATGATTTTTTGAAATTTGATGGGTCCATAAAATCAAGGTGTGACATTCCTAGTGGTACCACACAATGATGGGTTTGCCTTCTTTTCACTTTCAAGTTAATTATTTTTTTAAATGGTTAAGTTTAGGGTCCTATGCTAATTGGCCTAAACCCAAGTCCATCATATTTTTACCTTGAGACTACAATGTGTTATCCTTATGTGTTTTTAGTAATACATATTTGACATCAAGGTGAAATCATGGTAAAATATACACAAAAAGTGATGTAAGCAACAAAATACTAGGGTCTTTAAATAAAAAGGACTAACAAATAGATGATTTTATGGGGATAATAATATTTTTTTGACTCCATTATTTTTCAACTCTTGTTTGCATGGACTTCAAAAGTTAAATTGTTATAATCATATTTTTGAAAACTACTTACAAAAACTTGAATTGGACTTAAAATTTGTAGCAATTTGAAAAATAAAGTTTAAGTACTTAAAAGTAGGTGAAATGTTTTTGCAAATATTTGGTTTTTCTTTAAACATCTCAATATTGATGTGATGAACATTCCAATATAATTTTTTTGGTTAATGGAAATTTTGTTCATAATTAAAATGATTTTCAACCCCTAAAAAATGATGTAGTTTTTGGGGATATTTTTGGGATATTTTTTCAAATGCAAATGATATGACACAAATTGCTTTGGAGAGTTAGAGGGAGACTAGAAATGCCCATTAAAAAAACTAAAAAAATTATTTGTTTTAAAATGCTAAAGGAAGGTTAAAAGTTTAAAAGACTGTTTTTTTCATGTTTTCAAATAAAAAATAAGATAACAAATCTGTACAAAATATCATGCTTGCACCCATCACTATAATTAAATAAATGTAACTCCTATGGAATTAGCTTAAGTCAAAACAAATGTCTTAAGCTTAAAATTCCTATCCAACTTTTTGATATTTCATAACCATGCCCCTTTAATATGGGCATGGATTTCTACCTTCTCACATTTGACCTTTTTAGATTCATGGCCCTTTTCCAATTTGGTAGCTAGGCTCAAACTTGAGCCAAATTTCATAATATTACTTATGTAAAAATAACAAATTAAAATTATACGTTTATTCCCAAGAAGTGGTCACATGACCCTAGGTTGCCAAGGGCCTAAGACAAAGTCATACGGGCTAGCAAAGTACACGACTAGGATAGGGCATGCAACATGTCTAGGACCCAGCCAAAGGAATCCTTTAAGTTTTGCCCCCCATACCAAGATTCCATGTGGTGGGGTCCCATACATGAAAATTTTCACTTTTTACACTATGTTGAAGTCAATATTCCAATCCCCCCCCCACCTTCCCCCAACACTTTCATGGCCTTGTTGGAATTGCATAGTTGTCATCTCTTTGTTTAATACCCCCTTCCATGAGCATATATACCTATTCAATGAGCTCATTTTATTTGAACCAATGCACAATGTAAGGTGGTAAAAAAACTGAAAAACAATCAAACATAAACAATGACATGACATGATTTACTTGTGCATGTGTTTTTGTGTTTAAAAGGTCAAATCATGTAAATATGTTAAATGACAATGGAAATAATATACCCTGCAAAATCCATTTTTTTCTTTTACAAACATCACATTCAAAAACATTTGAATAAATGATTACTAAACATAAAGATACAAGACTTTATTTCAAAATCTTGAAAGTACATGTACAATTTAACAATTAGGGTTTCAATCCCTAAAGAAACATGGGTTCATGAAAATACTTCAAAATGAAGTAGCAAATTTCTGTTGGTAGGTGTAATGTGATTTCTATCTAAGCAAAGTTGAAATGAAAAACAAATCAATTTTTTAAATGTGTTAAGCCAAAATATGCCTATGAAAATATGTTAGTTCAATTATGCAAATGCATCGGTTAATGAAAATTATATTTCAAAGGTTGTTGAAATCATTAAATTTTTTCTTAAGCTCAAAGTTTGACACCATTACCAATACCAATGTGTTTCATCAAAATGAAATTTTACATGAAAAAATGGCATTGATTGCAAAGTCAACAATCAACTCAAAACTCTAAAAATTTCATACAATTTTTTTTAATGCTGAAGAAACTTCACTACATGGTAATGAATGATTCAACATTCTTTATGTGTAAAACTCTTATTGTACGCAAACACACCTTTTATATATATATATATATATATATATACTTATTGCATGAACATGTTTCCAAAAACAAGGTGTTATTTTTAGGTTGTAAATTGGTGCAGGATTTTGCAGCTTCAATTCAATACTTGCTTTGGGATGCAAAATCTGATTTTCTAATAGGGATACAATGGTTAGTGCTAGATCTCTTACCTTCTCTTACCTTAGACTCACCCATAACAAGATTTCCTATTCCATAGCAATTAGAACAGGAAATCATCCATGAAGTTCTCGAAAAATGAATTCATGACCCATAGTAATACTTGGTGAACATTCCTCAAAATGTAAAGACCAAATGAAAACTACATCATTCTGTAGTCTCTCCCTTGAAGGCAAAACCAACAAAGTAGTGCTTTCAGTTCTTATTTGAGCAACAATTCTAAACCAAGAGGATTTTCCTCCAAAATTCTAATGCTTTTCAGTATAATGACTACTCATCCTGCTCAAGTTTCACTCTTGCAAATTTGTGCATGAGGAATATTTATTGGAAACTTGAAGTTGATTGCCAGAAGATTTATGAGAAGCTCAAAGATTTCTGTTACTTGCCGTTGGTGATTGAATTGATGATCTTTATTTTTGTGTTCATTAGTTAGGATTTAGAATGTAACAATTAGACAAGGAGTCAGGTTGGTCCTTCCTTCATGTCCTTCTTCTTTGTTGTTTCACTTGTAATAAAGTTTGGAAGGTTTACATCAGAACAATGTTTGTTTTCAATTTTTACCTTCTTTATGGATCCTTTCTTATAGATCCTTTTGCTTTCTTGTTGAAAATTTGGCAGGTTGATATCAGAACAGTGTTTGTTTAATACCTTGTTTTAGTAGATGGATTCGTGCATGATTCAGTGCTCTGGTCATGACTAGTGAGCATGTTATGAAGTGGATTTGGATTGTTGTGCATGAATTTCAAGCTTCATGGCTTTAGTCTTGTTGCTACTGGACCCCTCAACTATCAACAAGTGGCTCATTGCATAATGGCTATGCACTTTATGCCCTTATATGGCAATTTTGAACAAAATCATGATTCATCATGGAAGCATGTTTACATGGTTCAGATAAATTTTGAAACATAAATTTGAAACATTGAATTTGAGGAAATTCATAAACATGAATTTGACAGAATGCTCACAGAAAATTCAAAAGGAGGAGCATCTTTCAAATCCATAAAATCCATTCGAATAAAAAGGCATTCTCAAGAGTAAAGGTAGCTCACCCACAAAATTGTATCTCAAATCCTACAGTATGTTTCTCTTCCCTCTATCTAGAGCCAACAAAGAAGCCAGCAGTATACATCCACTCGACAATGGATGAGACACCCATGAAAAAACCACCTATTTGCCAGGATTGAAGAATTGCATCCCAAATCCTACACAAATGTGAAGTCTCTTCCCTCTACCAAGAGATGGATGGCACTCAATCATCAGAACACTTATTTGCAAAGATAGGACTTCCAAAATCCAAAACTAGATATGGGAGATTGATGTTTAATACTTTAAAAAGACCCCATAAAAGGTTGTGAGATTGGAGAGCAGGCTGACTCTTCATCTCCTCAAACAGCTGGCAAACAAATGAGAAAACGCTTCAGTACTCAGCACTACAATAGAAGTATGTAGGTAACTGGCCAGCACAGCAACAGATCAGTGTGGCTCCAATCACAGGTTACAATACAGAGCTTCAATAAGTTTGGAAGCTTGAAACTGCTTACACCTCTTGATGGCAAAAAACCTGTTGCAGTTTGGAAAGACAGATTCCAAGAGATGGGGATAGATTACAAGGAGAACCAAGGAACACAACTTTCCATACACAAACAGACACACAAGCCCCACCACACTTTGGAAAGAAACACCTTGAACTTGTGACCAGAGCCAATGCACAGTTTACGTGCCAAAATGGCTGAAGAAGAGAATATCTTCCAAGCAGGTCAGACTTCCAGGCAAGTCACACTGGATTTCCAGTTTCTTGGAAGTGAGTAGGGATTTCCAGTTTCCTGGAACTGGTTTCCCTAGCTTCCTTTGGACCTTGAAATGGAGGACAACAGAGCCCATAACCATCAGGCAGTGCTTGCCATATCCAGCCAGGCAACTGGGATTCAGTAGAGAGACAGAATTTGCACAAACTGAGCTTATACCACAAAGTAAACTTTGCTTCTGCTGTTCAACTGATCATAACTCACTGCATGTCAGTAGGAACATTCCCATGTAACTAACAGGAGGCACCAATTCATGATACTGTCCAGTTGGTTTCAGAGAGATTTGGTGTCATGAAGAGACTTTTGCAATTCAATCCTTGAATAGCTTGACATGATCATAAGATGTGCAACAAAAAGAAAAAAAAATTCACAATCTAATCTCTCAGATAAAAGAGTGAACCATGTGGCCCAGACTTCAAAAACATGCAAAATGTGCAAAGCGTAGTACTGAAAACAGTGCAAGTGAATTTCACCAGTTGATGATCAATTGTAAGGTCCAGATCAGTGACAGGGTTGAATGGCCTACCATATTGAGAAATACATAATTAGCAGAGAAGAAGAATCAGGATATCTGGAGATTAGGTTTTCCTGAGTTGGCACTCCAATCAGTTCATTTGTGGGCTGACTTCTCAATCAAGTGGAGAATTCTGTCAATGGCAGGCAAGGGCACAGTAAGCAATGATTATTGAACAGTCGGAGTATCATATGAATGAACATGGGCATGGGTGTAGTGGGTAAGGATTTAACAGCTGGAACACTAGCAGGAATTGCACAGCTCTTAGTTGGCCATCCTTTTGATACAGTAAAAGTTAAGCTCCAGAGCCAACTTGCACCAGCCCCTGGGCAGCAACCAAAATACAATGGAGCATTGGATGCTGTCAGAAAAATACTAGCAACTGAAGGACCTAGAGGGTTATACAGAGGGTTAGTAGCCCCATTGGCAACTGTGGCATTGTTTAATGCAGTTCTGTTTACTGCAAGAGGACAGATGGAGACGATATTACTTCATGACAAGACACCGGGAACACAACTCTCAATTAGACAACAGATGGTTGCTGGAGCTGGAGCTGGAGTTGCAGTTTCCTTTGTTGCTTGTCCCACTGAGCTTGTCAAATGCAGGCTGCAAGCTCAAAATGCAGATGAAGACCAGAACCCTGCAGCTGCAACTCATGATCAACGCGAATTATCAGGCTTAAGTTCACTGAGACTTGTGCCTGCATTTCATACAGTTGAGCAGCCAGCCCAAAACTTTCAAGGCAATATAACACCCACCGGTACACTAATTGACATTGAACATGCTTACAGCATGAGAACCACTTTGAGTGTTCAGGACAGTGCTGACTTTGGTATGAGGACTTTGGAAACTCAAACCACAGCTTCAGGTACCGTCATGGCTGGTGACACTTCTCAAGGTACAAGCATACTGCAGTCACAGGTAGTGAATACCCAAGGTACTGAAATTCTTCAACCTCAGCCTACAGTATCAAGTACTACCAATAGAAATCAGGTAACTGGACAAACAAATACGAGAGCCATAACAAGTGCACCTGTACTGGGATCTATAGCCAATTACAGAGGCTCATTAGATGTAGCACGTCAGGTGTTCACATCAGAGGGGGGATGGACAGGATTCTTCAAAGGGATGACACCAACCCTCCTCCGAGAGGTTTTTGGAAATGCTGCCTCCTTTGCAGCTTATCAAGGGACAATACAGTTGATGGCAAGAGGAGGACAAACATCACAGCTAGGCATGGGATCACAGCTTCTAGCAGGTGGAGTTGCAGGTGCCATGTTTTGGTTATTTGTGTACCCTGCAGATGTGATCAAGAGTCGGATTCAAGTTGATACTTACCCAAACCCACAATACAAAGGCACCATAGATGCTTTCAGGAAAGTATATGCAGCAGAGGGGGTAAAGGGATTGTACCGGGGCTTTGGTCCTGCCATGGCTCGTAGTGTGCCTGCCAATGCGGTGTGTTTCTTCATCTATGACCTTGTTAGAAAGCAGCTCAGTTAGTATCAGGTACAATTTCGACTCCCAGTAACTGTTACCCTACCTCCGCCAATAAAAGAAACAGCAACAAAATAGTAACCCAAAAAGGTTGATTTTGACCTAAAAGTTACTCAAGAGAGTAAAGGCTCCAATTTGCACAGAACTGGCATCCAACAGGATATCAAGAAAGGAGATACCTGAAGGTTTGCGTGTGATTGCAGGCAATCAAATACAGAAGTGTTCTCAGAGAGGACTCTTCTTGAGCTCAATGTAGAACCCGTCAGATGTGTAGAGCAGGACAAAGAGCAACCATTGGTATTGGTCTGGTGACTGCTATCATAATTTTACAGATTAATTTGCATGGTACACTCATGCCTTTCCCCGCCTTAAAAGGTCAAGTTGTTTAGTATGAAAAGAAAACTTGTGAAAAGAAACAGATTCTGGAAAACACAAATTGTAAAAAAGAAAACAGAAACCTAGTGCTTCATAGAAAACCAAACTGAGATTAAAATGACTAATCACAGTTTACATAGACTTTATATAAGGACATACGATAAAAGCAATTGGAGGTCACACAATAGGACTTGCTGAACACATCAGCAAATTGTCTGCAGTCACTGGCAGACATTTTTACAGGGATGACCTGTCAAAGGTCTCAAGTCAGCTAGTGAACTGTTTGTTAATTTGAAAAACATTAACAACAAAGATCCTTCAACCATACCAACACATTGGCTCAAGACTAAATACATGAACAACGGTGTACAATTTGATGATTATAATGCAGAACCTTTAAAGTGGAGTCGAAGCATGCACATTCTAAAACTTCTCTACTTACAAGGAAACCTATGCAAAGAAGCACAGAAACCTTTGTCTCAAAGGTTTAGCCCACTGATAGCTATTTATAGATGATACCCTCCAGAACAGCATCCAAACCCGTAGCTCAGAAAACTCAAATTTGTACAGCTACTGGTTCTTCTTCTCTTTCACAGGAGCCCTAGGAATCTTGCTGAAAACATTCTCATCCAGCTTCTTGTAATGAGCTTGTGCCTGTTCACTTATTCTATTTGCATGGTCATCAATAACATCTTCATACTTGTCATAAATGAATGGCAAAGTCTGAGCCAAGACAATACCTGTTCCAAAGCATGAAGACTCAGGTCAGACTCAAAGTTTAAAACAACAGATTACGTCTTATTCTTATTCAGGCCACACAAACTCTGAAGCAGCCACTTCAGTAGCAGTGAGATCTTCTTCCTACCATAGAGGTGTTAGCCCAATTCTTTGAGCAATTAACAGATGAACTTAAAAACACCTAGTGAGATCAAGTTGGATTACTTACAAATATACAGGAGAGTCAAGAGGTGAAACCTTCCACCAACAGTGGAGGCAATCCACAACACAGCAATGACCTAAATAGGTCACAAGACAAGCTCAGATTTGGTTAGTGGCCTGACAATGGTATAACCAAGGGTTTGACCCATGTCGACACCAATAAAGCAAACATATACATCTGCTTGGAACTTGGAAATAGATCCACTTCAAATACCTTCAGGAAAAGCTTGAAGTCTTTGCCTAGTGCTACATCATGAGCAATTGCCAAAGCCTTGTTTAGTTCCAGGCGAACTGAGTTAGCTGTGCGAATGACAAATTCTTCAGATAAAGACAGTTCTGGCAGAGGGGGCAGAGCCCTGTGCAAACATAATCAAGATTAGCAGATCAAGCAGCTTCAATCCATCATCAATGCCAGAACTTTGTAAATCACCCACAATTTTGCAAATTTAGCCTTCAAAACTCATGTGTAACTCTGCAACTATACAAAGCTGCAATAAAACATAATCAAGTCATAAACTGTAGTTAATTCAACTCTGGAACATTGTTCATCTCTGACAATAACCCACAGGAAGGGAAGTACCTGTTAAGCAAAACTGCCAGATTTGACCATACAAAAAGAATGACCACCAGGAACAGCGTGACATTGGAGACAACTGACACCAATTTATACCCTGTCTTCTCCAGCAAAATCCATGCAAGGGTTGCTCCAACCAACATGCCAATAGAGAAGTGCTTCTTCCTCCACAACAGCACATCAGCAGCTGCATGGACATTCAGTCCCACATTACCATAGAGTGTTGTTGTGCGACATCACTTTGCATGGAGAATTATTGAGTCTCTTTAAGACTGCTGCCCACTATTCTTTAGACAACATGAACCACACATCTCCATGAAGACAGTTCTCCAAACTCATCACCAAGGTTTGCAAAGCATTGCATGCAGGCTTTGAAGGTAAGGTCTTAGTTATTACGATGCCCTTTCTAAGAAGGGGTTGCTCTGTATTTCCATTAACTGCTAAACATGTGACTGCAGTTCCCTCTGGTTCTCTGTATCAATAGTCCACATTCCTAATGAACACCTGCTGCCTCCATCAATTCTTATGTTTCAAAATCTGTTCTCAGGAACATGCAAAAAGCAAAGGGTTGAGAATTACGAATCCAAATGTAAACCACTGCAGTTGATGCAAGAACTGAGAAGTCATAATTACTTGAACCTAACTACTTAGTCCATGCATGGCAGCACCATGCACAAACACAGCTAAGGAAACAGGGGAGTCATCACCAATTTTATCTCTGTGAAGGGGTGCTCTGATCATTCAGATGCCTCAATACTAAGTTTTCCAAGGCTCATAGAGCAGAATAAACCCCCAAGAAACACATTGCAAACAACTTCTGCAAACTTGCAATTTAAGTTAACCTGCATCGTGTTCAAAGATGACCTGATGTCAAGTTAAGAGAGATTTAAGATCTAAGACCATAACAGCCAACATATCAGCAACAATCAAAGAAAAGGAAATCAAATCCTTAAAAACAGAGATAACAGAACCAAAAACTGAGGAGAGGTTTAAACAAAATTGATGGTCATACACATATTCAAAGATCTTCAACCACAAGATATATAGTATTGACCACATACCATAACATCCCCACTGACTTCATCAGCTCCCAGCAGTGGGTGGAGGTAAATGTCAAACATTAACCACCAAACTGAGTTTCTGTAACAAGACCAGCAGTAACGGGAAAACTCAGACATGATGCTGGCTAGCCAAACAAAATCTAAAGAGAAGGAGAAAATCAAGAAGCCCAGGAAGAAAGTGCAACACAAGAGTAAAAAGAAAAAATTCGAACAAAGAAGAAAGGAGGAAAAGAGAGACAGAAGATGGAGAACTTTAAGAGGATGATAAAATCTTAAGAAATATAGACACTAGACTGAGTGATGTTCCCAGAACAACAATTCCAAAGACAATTGCAAAATAGAGCCTCACGTAGGATTGACAGTGATTTCTTTATTACATTTACCTTCCAAAACCCAGAAATTAAGACTCAGAAGATGTTTTTTTTGCTTCAATCTGGTATTGCCATGAACCAGGACACATATTGAGGTCAAATGTCAAAAGGAATATAGAGGAAACCAGGTTCAAGGAAACTTACTTGTACCACCACCAAGAACCTGGTGGATAGGTTGTTTCCTGCCAAAAAGTCGAGGAGTACTCACATACTTATCAGCAGGGGCAGACTGGTTCGCAGGGACATTTTGAATGTTGTCCACAACTGCAGCCACAGTCTCTGCCACAGCTGCATCTGCAGGTTGTTGCTCTGACATCTTGCTTGGATTCCTTGCTAATTTGAGTGGAAGGCTGCACCCTTGAAGAGAGCAATGTGAAAACCAAATTTATTGAACTTTATTGCAGATTTTTCAGCACAGAAGTTGATCTTCTACATCTTCCAACATTTGGTCTCATCTAAATTAGGCTAACAAGATAGAGAACAAAAAAAACTACAAAATAAATGAACCTTTTTTGTCCATTATCACATCACAATCAAATCAACTTCACCAAATAAGGCAAAGGAGCACCAAAATCTGATTCTAGTTCCAAATCTCATCAACCCCTCTTTAGACTTTCAAGACCATCGACACATATGAAAGACATTCATTATGAGATGCCACTTTGACGAATCTACTAAGCATATCAGAAATGCTCCAGATTCCCTGGACTCTCTCTGCCAGTAATTGATTGAATTGCCATCAAATATTCAAAATTGCTATGTCTCATAATTTCACTCACTCCCATGTAAATTATTCCTGAAGCTGACGCAGGCAGATACACATGAAGCCACATTCTCCGTATACCTCTCCATAGACCATAACCAATAATTCTGTCATTTTAAAGTCAACTGTTAACTCATACTTCACAACACGGCAACAGTAGTCAACAGAGCCAAACGGCCAAGCTGATTTTGCAAAGGTGAATGAGATGTTTGCACGCCCTTCAGCGACGAACTATGCCAATTCTATAGTCAATCGGGACCTCACAGTACGAAACAGACGCAAAATTTTCCATTATTTAACTTTACAGACCGAGGCAACGAACGCAGTCGAATTTTAGATCTTTCGATATGACCGACCAGCCAAGACTTCCCAGAGATTATCCTCAGCCATTTCAAATGGACGAGTTGCGAATCGATCCTGAAAACGGCATCGACTCCAAATCGCCTCTTCAGTAAGTAATTTGACAGTTCTTTAAGAGTAACACGACCTCGAATCACCAAACAGAGTGCAAGCTATAAAAAAGATGTTCAAGATTACCTTCTGATACCTACTTGCACAAACCAACGATAATAATCAGAGTTGTAACTCTTGACGTGCGTATGGCAGTAGCAACTTCGGAAGCTTTAGGAAGCTCGTTCAAGATTTCTGCTTTCAGGGTAAGGTACGTGCACAGAAACGTTCGTTTTCAAAAAGAGCCACAAGCCGACGTAAGATACTGCCCAAAGTGTCGCCAAAAGTCCAAGGAAGAAAAACGTGGAAACGCTGACAGATAGCAATGGCAAAAAGCTTTTACAGCAAAGAGACGAGCAAAAAGGGGCTGCGACGAGGGTTTGACGCGGGCCAGGGAAGAGAAAAGAGTGGTGGAAAAAAGGACCAGGGTTTGAATTGTGGCGCTCTCGACGCATCGACACCGTCGGATCACCATCGAAACCCTATTTTTCCTCCAAGAACTGATTTCCTAGATTGGGATCTAGGCCGTCCGATTGGGGGCAGTCTTCAAGAGAGGAGCGGAAACATCGTGTGAACAGAGCGAAGGACGACATGGGCCTCATGCCACGGATGGTATGGTTTCCACGTGGCGAATCATCGTTGGTTATACACGTAGTTTGTCACAGCTGGATAAAAACAGAACTATGCCAGCTGGCATGGTGAGCTGCCTGCATGGCCTCTGAAGTTTTCGACACTTGGCCAGGAGGGTTTTGGGCCTTGGGATCTGATATGGAGGTTTTGGGAATTGGCCCCAAAAAAAAAAAACATTTAATTTAATTTAATGTAAATAGCCACAAATTTGTCCAAAGAAGGATGAAAGGATGGATGTCTACTAGATGTTTTGATGACAAAATTTGGGGTGGCAAAGAAGGAAATCAAAAATTGACATCTAATTTGTCAACTTAACATGTGCAACAAGGGAATTAAATTGCCAGGGTTTCATCAATTAATTGCTTTTCAGCCTATTTGGCACTTTATATGTGGCTATTTGTAATGCACTTTAATGGCGAGACTTTTACTACTTCTAGTTCCGCTTAAGGGTCCAGTACGAACTGCGGTTGTGGTCTCGTACCCGGGAACTGGACCCAGAACCGAATTTTTAAGAACTAGATCTAAGAAAGCTTTTAGGGTTTAGTGCTTCGAGGTCGGTAGCGATGGCGAGGTTGCTGAAGCTCGCGGACAGGATGAAGTTCTTGTTGCCGGGGTTACCCTCGTCTGGATCACGGCTTATGCATTGCATGCCCGCGGAAGCTACTGTCCCCCTATCGCCTTCTTTTTCTCCGTCTTTTGTCACGGATGCTGCTGCTGCTGCCGCTTCGGCGGGTGAAATGCTGTATGCAGGTGCTGCTGGAGCTGCTGGATTTCGTGCTTCCTTCGTTGGATCCATGGAACTTATGGCTGTTCCCAAACGAAAGGTTGGAGACTTTGTGTCGCTCACGTTTTAAGAAAAAAAATTCCCTTCTTCTTCTTCTTCTTCTTATCAGTGTGGATCATTGATGCTGCTGCTGGAATTTGTGTGTAGAGCATGTGATGTAGTGGTACCGGCAAAAAAAAATTACGCGTTTTGATTTAGGTTTCCAGTGCTCATGAGGGATGGTTTTTGATAGTTTTGCACCAAATTTACTTGATTAGGGTTTGAAAGGAGTTGAGCATTTTTGTGACCGTGAGACACTGAGGTTAAGGTACATGCATGTCCTTGGCGATATTCTAGTGAGCATAGGATCTGAAGAGGAACTAGTGTGTATGTATGCATTTTGGGACAGGTGACCCCATCAAGGAAGGGGAAGCGAAACGGCCCCAAATTCTTGAAACCTGTTCCTGTGGTTGCCAAGTGCACGTAAGTGTTCACAATCTCACTATTTGTGTATTTCTACCAGTGTGTGTGTGTCTACCTTGTTTAAAGAACAGTTTTTTTGGTTCAAAAGTGCATGATTGATGTGACAGATATATTCTCTGGTTCTGTGTTTTGGTACCAACTAAAGTGCATATGAAATGACTTCTGTCAATAAGTTGTTTTCTATGCTTCCTGTTTTGTCTCACCACTTTTTTACAGATCTCTTCCAAGTTGTGATGCAATGAGCAATCTATTGGTGGGTGCTGCAGAGTTTGTGGACGTGTTAAACTGCCGCAGTTCTACTGTTGTGATGGGCATGTAAAAGCATGATTCTATGAAGGAAAAGCTGGCACCTTCATATGAAATTCTTTCCAATTCATGTGTTGCCTCCATTTTTGTGACCATCAGGAGGGTGTTTCCCTTTGCCAAAAGGCAAACAGTCATGACAGCATTCATTGATCAGGGATGGGAATGCATTGCTTGGGAGTACACATTTGGGATTTTTTGAAGGACCTCTTTGTTTGTGTGTAAGAGGGAGGTTCAGGTGTCTTGCCATGTGTAGGGCTGGCAACTAGGGAGACATGTCAGGTGCTAGCCATTTTAACAGTAAGAGATGTTGATAATTAACTCTGATGCAAAAGGAAGACATGGGCCACATAAGTCATGGTGTGCAGGCTTCATGCTGTGTGAGTTCCTCATTCAAGATGAATTACAGAGCTTAGATAGCCAAAGCCTCAATTTTTGCTTCTAACACATTCTAACTTGTCTTGTGCATGGTTTAGGGCTACTGAGTTGTTTCAGAGTTGCCACCCGGTGTTGCCTGAGAGTGAGTGCTGCATGATTCTCAGCCTGTTGTACTTCAGGCCCAATGAGTTCTTTGAACATGAAAGCTTTCGGAATGTCATCAGATGTCTGAAAGGGTACACAGTGGTATTCTTGGTGGGAGGGTTTTGCTGGTGAGAATGTGGAAGTGCAGAAAATCCACAAGCCTGTAGAAATCACAGCATTTTGAAATCCGTACTCACTGATTTTTGAATAGTGTGGAGCAGTGAATGTCTTTTCCAGATTACCACTCTCTTGGATATATGATGTAGATCATATTATACACAATAGCTTGTTGTGATGCAAGGAACAATATGAAAATGAGAAAAAATATGGAGAATTCAAGGTGTGTGTCTGAAGCAGAAATTCCAAGGCAGCTTAAGCTCTGTCCTTGGGTCATGCATGCTTGTATAATTTCAATCTTGTCTAGTTTCTATGGGAGCAGATTCCTGCAATGATCCTGGACTCAGTTGCAGGTAAATTTGTTTTTTGCCTCAGCCTACTCTTGCCACTGTTCCTGCAATTTAAGAATATTGCAAATCTGCAGGACAGCTAGCTGCAGGTGATTTAGTTGCTCACAAAATGCAAAACAGCCTTAAAGCTTCTAGCCCTGCAGTGGGAAGACTTTGGCTCGGGATTCTGAACACTTCTTATGCACAAGAGTATGAACATTGCAGTCTAAAGGTACAGCCACCAGATGTGACAAGAGTTTGATGAGGCTCTGCCTTTGTCATGTTAAAATGTGACAGGAATCTCTATCTGATGTACTTCACCACCACCACTATCTCTACCTCTTTGTGTTTCTATGTTATCCTGAATCAGGGCTGCCACTTCTATGCTGCTCCTTCCAAAGAACATTGATACCTGCACTCCAACGGTCTGTTGTGACAAGTCGTGAATTTGTGAGATGTTGATCTTAATTTCCCCTTCCAATATGCACGAATCCTGTGTGGTGTACCTTGGATTGGTTTCATCATCACAGCTGAAAAGCTTGATTGTCATGATGTTGGAAAGTACGTCAAAGTACTTTGTGATGCACTGATCAACATCCACCACAGCGTCCTTCTGTACAAAGACTTGCATTCTGTTTCTGCATTTCTTCACACCATTGACACAGACTTGATACTCCAGAGGATCAACACCCTCCACAAAATCTGGCATGATTTCGATTCCATATGTCTTTCTTGCAATTCTCGTCAGTATTCCCCCACCAGGAGGATTCAAAGCAAGTGCCACTGCTCCCTGACAAACAGCACTTCCAGGGTACGGCGGAAAGACAATCTCCTGAACCCTGTGACGAAAAGCCTCTCTGATCCTCCCCATTAGGTAAGGAGATGCCGCAAAACCACCCACCACAAAAATTGCAGTGATACTGCCCATTGTCTGCGACAATTGAATTTCGATGAGCTCAAGGATGTCTTCAACGACAGGGTCGAAGATCCTCTTCATGTCTGCATAGGAAAGATGGATCTCATCGTATACCTCACGCGGCTCCCGTCCCAGTCTCTTCTCGTGCTCTTCCCATGCAAGTGCTAGCTGTTGGTTCAATTGTATGTCCGTAAATTCTTCTTCTTCGTGGTCACTACTACTGTTGGGAGGATCTTCTTCGGCCATTGCACCAAATGTGCATTTGATCGACTCCCAATCACGGAGCAAGCTTGTTTTGTGGGTTGGAAACCGCTGAAAGTATTGGGTCAGACCGTCGTCGCCGCAGTCGATCTTCTCAGCAAGAATTGCGACGAATCGCTGGTCCACATACGTGCCTCCGCACAATCCACCAGTGCTGCGCGTCACTTCCTTCACTCTGAAGTTGTCTTCATCCCCTACCCATTCTTGGACAACGATGTCGGTAGTCCCGCCTCCAACGTCGGCCACCAAAAGCTTGTCTCCTTGTTGCAGTTGCAAGCGATTTATACTGCGATGGCAGTGACAGGAAGCTGCTTCTGGCTCAAGAACCATGATGAGAGGATGGGGGCTTGCAGCAGCAGCAATTTTTTTCTTTTCGTTTGGGGCTCCTGCAAGGTCACCTCCTCCTCCTCCTCTTCCTCCTCCTGTTGTTGTTGTCGTCACAAGTCCCGCGTCGATCATGCATTCTTTCATCTGACGCTTTGCATTGTTACTCCAAATGGAAGGAACTGTGACGCACCACTGCACATACTCCATCGACATCTGACTACCGAAAGTTTCCTGAAGTTGCTTCAAGACGTGAGCTCCAATATGTCGCAAGTAGTCTGAGATGACGCGGTTCACAGTGACGCCCTCTGGAAGAACTGAAGCAGACAAAGGCGGTCCGGCATTCATGTCCGCGAGATAAAGCTTGAATTTAGTCAAATAAGTTCCTACAACAGCAGAAGAGTGCGCTCTCCCCGTTCGGGCAGCAACTACACTGTCCCTCTGGAATTCAGCAAGGGCAGGATATCCCCAGGAGGAATACTGGAAGTTCCCGTTTGCTGTCACGAATCCTGCTGGTTTGTAGTAGATATCACTCGTGGTTTTGCTGTAAGGTTTGGGCGGTGCTCCTTTCCACTCATAGTATGTGAAGATATCCTGAGGCCGGGACTTATGTGCGAATGCATAGCCAGAGTAAGTGGTGCCGAAATCCAGTCCCACAACCACTCGTGCTTCCGACACACTGCGCTCAGAACCCATCATGGACTCGATTTCTTCTTCTTCTTCTTCTTCTTCTTCTTGATGTTTTCCTCTTTTTTTTTGGCTCGCTTCTCAATATTTAAAGATTTCACAGATCATATCAGATGTAAAAAATTTTTGAACTTCAGATTGTTGTAGAAATATGCGTGGGCTTTTTGTATCTGTCGCTGCTCTTGGATCTCCCTGCACTTGGCCACCGAGAAGGTCCGCTAGCTCTGCTGCATGTTTGTTCCCTGGCAGCCCTTCTATTTGGTGGCTATATATATAGAGCCAAAAAGCTGTATTAAAAATTGAAAGTGCTAAAATAAAGTGGTTTTTAAAATTCTCTATAGCCATAATTCGACCAAAATTTGAGAAAAGTTGCTAGCTTTTTATACATGGTTCAAGTAGGTAGCCAAAAATATGGAAGAATGTTATTAGAATTTTACTTTCATATTTAGATTGTAGCCAAATCTGGCTATATCTTCCTATGGTTCATCGCCACTTTCAACAAAAAATTGACCCCAAAAAAAAAAAAAACACTGAATCAGAATGCCTGGTCGCCAGAGCTTGCGCGTGTGGAGCCAACTTTCGCGTCATAAGCGAGGCAAATCGCCTAAGGGAAAGAAGGAAGGTCGTGAAGGCGGCGTCGCGCAAGAAAGTCTCAAGGTTTTTGTCAAGGAAAACGCGGATTCTCGCTCTCTTCATCGCCGACAATCCGATTGCTCTCGACACACACAGTCCCCCAGCGCTTTCTTCATGCACCCGCTTCCTAGTGGTGTGGCAATGGAACCAGATAATTCCGTCCTCGGGAATTGTTTGGAATCCCGACAGGAGAGAAGAAATCCCGACCATGACGACTATGGAATTGTCAGAATACCAACAGTTCCATGGTATCCACACACGGTTTCCACTGATTGGTCGACTCTGTGGAATTCTCCAAACCTGGACTTCTGTGTCCACATGGAGTTCCCACTGGTTTTATCCACCGTGTGGAATTGTCGGTACCCTGGACTTTTCAGTGCGTTACAGTGTTGGCCGGATATAGGTAAGTGGGCTGGTTATCAACAGGTATAATGCCCCGGTTAGCAACTATTCATCCCCGGATTTTGCTCATTTTCCAAATTTGGAACTATTGGTAACCGGCTTCTGTAACTCCATTTGCATATCCTTATTTCATATTCATATATGCAAACCCACATCATTCAATATTCATATCCATGGATATACTTTTATGAGATCCCCAATATGCATAGCTATTTTACACATATCCGGGTGTGGTGTGTAGGGTTCGGATATGTACATCCAGATATACATATCCTTTATAGGGTTAGAGTTTTCAAGCTTAAGGCATTGAGCATTTAGGTTTAGGGTTTTCAACTTTCAACCTCCTCGGGCAACATTGAGCCTTTAGGATGTTGAAGTTTTCAAGCTTGAGCCTTGTCCCTTGTACCATTCTTTGTTGTTTGTTGTTCTCCTTTTTGTTGCATCAAAGCTTTGGAAAATCGACATTAGGAATATCACACAAGTTGTTGCTTTCTATATGTTGCATTGAAGCTTTGTGGAAACAACACCAAGAAAATCACTTGGTCATTTTACAATATCTAAGGTTTGAGTTTCAAGCTCGTATTGTTTAAAGTTTCAAGCTTGAATGTTTGAACTCTAAATGTCTATGGTTCGACACTTGTGTTGAGCTCTAAGTTGGAACTTTTGAGGACTTGAAGGTTTGAACAAACAAGCAAAAGTCTCAATGAAAGTCTATTTGAGCGAAAAAGTTTGTTTTTATGGGTGAATGTATTTTTGAAAAATTGTTTGGGTGTTTGTGTATCAGTGAATGTTTGAATGAAGGTCTATGTCTAAGTGAGCATTTGTGTCTAAATGAGTGTTCGTGTCTAAGTGAATGTATGTTTGAACATCTGTTTAGGCATTTATGTCTAAGTGAAAATTTGTCTAAGTGAATGTCTATCTAAACATTTGTCATGTGGTTGTTTATGTTTGAATGAGCATTTGTTTAAGCATTTGTGTAGGCTTCTATGTCTAAATAAACATCTATCTAAATATATGTGTGGGTGTCCATGTCTAAGTGAACATTTATTTTAGCATTTATGTGGGAGTCCATGTCTAAGTGAACGTTTGTTTGAACTACATTTGTGTGCATTTGTGTGGGTGTTTGTGTCTAAGTGAATGTTTATTTGAATTACACTTCTGTGAGTGTCTATGTTTGAGTGAATGTTTATCTAAGTAGTTGTCTAGGTGTCTATATATAAATGAACGTTTCCTTCAACATTTGTCTAGGTGTCTATGTTTGAGTGAACATTTGTCTAAGCATCTATTTGAGCAATTGTATTTAAGCGAATGGTTTCATTGGAATTCAAAATTCAAAACCTTAATTTCACAAGTCATGAGTGAGGAACAACATTATAACATTCAAATGCTAGCCCTTTTCATGATAAATGAAAAGTTTTTAAAATCTCTTTTCCATGTTGCAAAATTTATGAACTTTGTTACAATTCAATTTCAATTTTGGAATTTAGTTTACTAATTGTGTGTAATGTGTAAAGTTCCTATGCACCATGGTTATAAAAGGTGATTTTTTCGTTGGTTAGATTTTTGGTGGGGTTGATGAACCATAGCTATGTGAAGATGTGGTCCCTAACACTTCATTTTCAAACATGGAAAATGTGCGCTAGGAAATTACAATTTTGTTGGAAAATGAAGTGTTACGACTTATAACTATAGAAGTTCAAGTTGTATTATAGAAACCATACCATCAAAATTCCATTTGCTAGGGGTTTTTTTCTAGGAATGATGATTTACATGTGGATTTTGAAATTTTGCAAATGTTGCAATGTATTATTTACATATTAGAGAAAGTGGTAGGTATTTTTTTGTCCCAAAGTTCTATTTTGAGGAAAGGCTTAATTAGGAATAATAAGATTAATGGGAACACTCCCATGAAAACTCATGTTGATTCAATTGAGGGGCATGAAGTATCTAGAAAAACAATGCAAAGGGAATTGTGTAATTTTTGTGGTTCGATAAAAACTATCAATTGATCAGCTACTTCACAAGTTCTTATTTCTTATCTCGTTTTAACTTGAATGAATTTATTTGTTATCTATTTTGTTCTTAAGCAGGATCTACAAACATCTTGATCCTTTATCATTCAAATTTTTTATTTTGTTAACTGCAATGATCTATGAAAGTCTTGATACTTTATCATTTGAACCTTTTGATTTGTCAATTGTTATGATTTACATATCCTTCCTTATGATTTGAACCTTTTGTTTTATTAGTTTTCATGATTTGCTAAACCCCCCATGTTGTCACTTGATCCTTTTGTTTTGTCAATTGCCATGTTATCATTTGCAAAACCCCGTAGGTTGTTACTTGAATCTTTTTGTTTTGTTAGTTGCCATGTGATCATCTACAAAACCCCCTAGGTTGTCATTTGATCCTTTTGTTTTGTTAGTTGCCATGTGATCATTTGTAAAAAACCCTAGGTTATCACTTGATCTTTTTATTGCCACATTAAATTCATGATGGGGTGGATCCTATCCTAAAAGGTTTGTGTTATTGAAATTTGTAGTCCCTTTGTTTTAAGCACCATGCTCATGACTTGTGTGGGGCATGCAATGGCTTTCACCATGTTCATCTGAGTTTCATTGATCAACTTGTCTTTACATTTAAAATAATCCAACCATTTTTTGAATATGTTTTCTTGTGTTTTCATGCGCTTCTCCTCAATATGCAACTTGTTTCAAGTATTCTATCAATAAAAACCAACAAGGATTTAACTCCTTTTTTGTGTGGCCTTAACAATGTTTTTTGTGTGCAAAAGAATAGGTTTGTGTCACACGTATGTTGCCAAGATTGAGATCCACCACCTACATTTTGAACTCCATTAGTCATTGATGTTGAAATTTGAGGCTTGGATAATGGGTTGTTGATTGGGGTGTTGATTGCATTGCGCATTGGAGTTGTAGTCAATGGTTGTCATAACTTCAATTGTAGTTCCAGCTTCATTGAAACATCTTAACTTCAACAAGATGGGGTGTGGATTGGAGTGCACATTGGGGTTATAATCATTAGTGTTGTCATAGGTTCAATCATAGCTATAGCATTAGAAAGAAATCTAAACTAAAAAAGAGGTGGTGTGAAAAATGTTTGCTCACCCAAATTCATGCAGAAGGTTTAACTCTGATCAATCCTTGGAATATCTTCACTAATCAAATCAATGCCTTCATTCCCCAATCCATTCTTGTCATTTGTTACTATTACCCATCATAAACTTCCTAGAAAAAAAAAATTATGTAAAAGTAATGGGAACTACTACATAACATAATTTGGATCAAATGTCATTTATTAATTATTTTAACAAATCTTAAAATTATATTTTACTATCATAGTATCAACATAAACATAATTATTTTTAAAAATAATATAAAGTTTAACTTTCCTTGAATGGTAAAATTTTGCATTTTGTGTCATGAAAATTATGGTAAAATGACAAACCATTATTCTTTTCATCATCATAATCATGCAATTAATAAATCAAAACCATTTTTTATTATGTTTATACATTTTCAACATGCATTTTATCAACAATAGAACAACAAAATGAAAAATAAACAAAAATGATGTCAAAAAAATTTAATAAATAACATAAATCTAATTATTCATAATAAGTCTAAGTTATTTGGATTAAAGATGGTGTTATAGTCATTCATGACATCTCACACATTAGGTGGGGTGAATAATATTGGCACTTTCCTATGACTCACTATGAACTCATGAATTGAGTCATAGGCGTTCATGTTAAACAACTTATGTAGATGAAAACTTACCTTGTCTTGTGGGTTCATTGCTTAGTATTCCTTGTTATGATTAATCCTTGACATGTAATCATGTTTTTTTTTGAATTCCCTCAAGATTGAACTCCATTTGTCTTTGCAAGTAGGGCCATTCTTCAAGTGTTAGGAACAACTTGTAAACATCACAACAACGAATCTTTTTTCAATTTGGTAACATGGTTTCAAATTAATCTTGTGGGTCAACTTTGTCTAGTGTTATTTGTGCACATTTTGCTTGGCCTTGATAAATGATGCATCACCTCCCTGTGGTCCCAATTAAGATGTCTTGGTTTTCTTGTGTGAATTTCAAGTGATGCATTTGAATTTGCCCTAATAACTTTCTTCTTGCCTTTGGTTTTTTTTTGGGGCAAAACAACCCTCATCAAGAATTTGGACATCTGCATTGAAATACAAATTCATTGCTAATGGAAGTACAATTTGGTTCTTATTGATTAGTGGATGTAAGTTTTTATATATTGATTCAAGAACACAATTTTGTATAGATTAATGGTTTTAGATTCTTGGAATTCTTTGGAGAATTAAAGTATATAACTAAACATCATAACTTGTTGCATTGAGACTATTTCATTGTTATTATGGAAGTATAGTTTAGATTGCTACTTTTTATTACTAAATGGATACTTCTTTTGCAAATTTGAGGACAATAATAGATTCTGATTTGGACTTATTGCATTGAGATACTTGAATTTATTGCTATAATGGAACTACAATTTGGTTGCTATTGATTATTGGATGCAAACCTTCTATGTAGATTCATAAACACCATTCTATGTAAATGATAACTTTAGATTTTTGAAGTTCTTGAAAAATGAGGTACATATACGATCTAAAGACTAAACTTGATGCATTGAGACATAAGTTCATTATTATAATGGAATTGTAATTTAAGTTACTAATTATTGGATGTACACCTCTTCTACATATTCAAAAATAACAATCTTGGAGACTCGTGGTTTTTGATTTTTGGAAAGTTGTGGTACATATTTAAATATTTATCCACACATACTAATGGTTTCAAATTCTTGGATTCTTTGGATAATTAACATACATTGATGGTAATTTAGAGCTTTTTGATTGTAAAAGGTGCTTGAGATTTTGTACCTTCATTAAATACACCGTTGGAATTGCTGAAGCTTAAAATGGTTGATGTTCCTTATGTAGTGATGCTTAATCTTTTGTGACCAACAAAGTTTGTAAAAGACTAATGGGGTTTTTTTAACGCATAGAGCCCTTGTTGCAAACTCAACTACAATGACAATGATAGGGAAGAAAAATTTCAAAGTGGAGATGATGGGGAGATATTTTATGGGCATCAAAGTTTGCTTTGGCGATGATGCCCGTGATGGCCAGCTTTAGTTTTTTGTACTTAACATTGGCATTAAAGACTTATGGGTTCCTTTTTGGCATTTTATGTAACACTGGAATTTTCACTTACAATCTACAATTTTGAAAGATTTAAAGTTACTAAACTTTTACAATTTACAATTTTGTTATATTTAAAGTTATTAAACTTTTGCAATTTACAATTTTGAAAGATTTAAAGTTACTAAACTTTTTGCATAACATTGAGATAACAATGTCCTCAAAACTAGGATCCACATCAAAAAATAAATTACATAACAATTTTTATGTGAATGGGCTTCTTGATTTTAAGATCTTAACCTTGAATTAACAATGATTTACCTTTAGGTGTGAAGGGTCTTTAAGAATAGAAATTTTGTTACAACAATTATGATGCAATTTAACATGCACCCAACATGCCCAATTTTTTTTGTGTTTTGGGGAAGGTTAGGGATTGAATGTTGAAATTTTTCAATGTTCTCAGATGATTCCAAAAGGTCTCCCACCAAGTTCCCATATAGAGTTCCTAAAGTTCCCAAATGTGTTCCCCAAGATCATTTACAATTCCCCTTTCATGATTTTACAAGACTTAAAATGAATTTACCCATTTTACACTTAACACAATCAAAATTATTCATTTATAAATACATGGATGTGGATGAGAGGTTTTACATTTACACAAAGAAAGAATCCTATATATTAATTCACTTAGTCCGTCCGTCCGTCTGTCTTTTACTTATCTCTTATTTTTTTCGATTCTTGGCCCCTTTTTCTTTGGTACCCTCTTTCTTCTTTTTTTTCAACAACTTCTTTTTCTCTGACGTCATTTCGCTTTTATTATCTATTTGACGTAATCCCATTGGCTCCCGTTCCCTATGGAGTGTTTTGGGGGGGGTGAGGGAAAGGAGAGCCCGGTGAAGCACGAGGCGAGGGGGTCAGAGGG
>Ga0116229_10002092_pt1 | contig 32056 bp, 23 predicted proteins | sample S1TSphgellanicum_3_FD_87313 | JGI IMG/M metagenome (GOLD analysis project Ga0116229, IMG submission 87313) | Host-associated microbial communities from peat moss isolated from Minnesota, USA - S1T2_Fc - Sphagnum magellanicum MG | ecosystem: Host-associated > Plants > Peat moss > Unclassified...
AAGACCAGGACTGAACATTTTTTTGCCTCTTTTTTATACCAGAACTTTGGAAAGGTTCCTATGCAAGCATTTTTCTACTGAGTTGCTTATTTTGCAAGATTGGTTCACACTTTGACAACCTCAGAGATTTCTCTTCTCATATTTTTCAGAGACAAAAATGTTGTCTATTGGTTGACATATATGAATGCTTGTGTTTTGGGTGTTAAAAGGTGGAAGCTTGACTTGCCTTCAAATTGGAAAAAATCAAACTTCAGTAGATAGTGAGCGAGTGAGCAAGAGAGATGGCTTTGGCTGCTGTGTTCAGTTGGGTGCCATGGTTAGCAATGGGTGATGTTGCCAACATAGGGCAACTGACTGGAGTCAACGCATTGCAATTGATCAGCATGATTGTCACAGCTGCCAACAACGCACGCATGCACAAGAAGAATTGTCGTCAATTTGCACAGCACCTCAAACTCATCAGCAACCTACTGGAGCAACTCACATTCTCACAAATCTTGCAACATGCTGAGACACGGGAACCCTTGGTGCACTTTGAGGAGGCCCTTCGTAAGGCAGTTGTACTTGTGGAGAGCTGTAGGGACAGAAGTTACCTGTACTTGGTGGCCATGGGATGGGTATATGTGAACAAGTTTCGAGAGTATCAGGATGAGATCGACAAATACCTCAGGCTTATTCCTCTCATCTCCCTTGTGGAGGATACCCGGGTGAGCTTCAGAGTTGTGTCTTCTTCATTTGTGATCATTCCCGGTCCATACCACATCACAAAAGTCATATCATGGGGAACTGCTAATTCTTTACAATTTTCCCACTTCCAAATGAGTCTGCCATTCTCATGCAAAAAAAGTGCATGATGTCTGAACTTGAAAACTACTGACATTAACACAGTAATTTTGGTGTGTCTTGAAGAAGCATCTGAAGGTCATAGAGAAAGACCGCAAGCCATACACTCTTGAAGCCGATGAAGTCAAAGTGCAAGAGTCATTGCTGAAGCGTGATCTTTCCAGAAAGGATTCCAGCAGACTCTCACGCCAGCTTTCAAAACGGTATCCCGGATTGCCTGTGACTGAGGCATTACGAACAGAGAACAAGATGTTGCGAAAAGAGTTGCAGATTGTGAAGGTCAGACAGACACTTTGTTATTAAAACCTTTCCATGATAGAGAAGGTGTTACAGAGCTAAGATAGCTCACCTCTTGTCTCTTTTGGGTTAATGATATGTAGGCACGCATGGAGGTTGAACATTGCAACGTAATTGAGCGCCTTCTCAAGGTTACAGATAATGAAGCGATTCAAGCTTGAGGAGTTGGCTGATTGCAAAAGATCTCAGTAAGATTTCTCTAAACCTGAGTCAATATGTGCATGGGGTATCAGAAGTTGTAACTGCACATGTTGACAAAACTCCTGTAAATAACAGAAGTAGCCACTGCCACTTATATCACCACATTTATCTCTTTACAGGCAGCTTCTACAATAATGTTGTTGAAAACAGGCTTGGGCTGCTTTTCTCTCTCACACTACAATAGTCCTGTATATTTGGGTTACATTAATGTTGCTTATCTTGTAACAACAATAAAATGTTTTCTCTAGGGGGTTTCAAGAGTTTGCTTAGCTGGGAACTTTTGAACCAAACCTGCTCCCACCAAATCCACTGCAATAAAAAGAGTTAGATTGGGTTTGTAGAAAGTTGATATGAATTGGATAGCATATTACGCAAACTATTTTAAGAACACAATATACAGATGTACAAAACTGGGCAGTGTTTTAACAAACAGTTTGCAATTTTGTCATTAACCAATTTGCTTTCTCAATTCTACCATCCAAATACTAGAATTGTTTGGCAAGGTACCAGCCTCCACTTTTCAAAGGTGTCTGTCTTGTCATCTACTTTCTGAACAATTCACATTTGGAATTGTGTGGAATCACTTTCTTGTTTGAAAAGTCTCATCATTATCTACATCACAAGGTGGAGAAGAAGAACCCTAGCTGGGCATCATCACCAATAATCTCCACATGAACAGACACCATCCTGAAATTGATGGAATTGATTGGCATCCCTTACTATAATTGCTCTCCCTATCTCCTTTGAAATGAACTTGGTGGAAGTGTGGCAGACACTGCATACCCATATATTCTTGAAGATGCACAGTGGGGTACCCAGAAGTGTGCTGATGAGCCCATAGGCAATGGCCAGTTCTTGATTGTGATGACACAACTGAAACCTCTTTTCTTCTTCCTCCACATCATGCTGAACAAATTTTGTATTGGGTACATACCCTGCATCATCCATGTGCCTGGACAATCTCTTTAGTTCTGCATGGATTTCACTTATCTGAGGATGGTCTTGGTCATCTACTACAAACATGTGCACCTCATTATTCATTTCAATCCAGCTTGTCTGAGGATGGTCTTGGTCATCTACTACAAACATGTGCACCTCATTATTCACTTCAATCCAGGTGCGGCCTGGTTGTTTCTTCACACCCCCTTCCCTCCCTCTGCTGCTTAAGATTTGCTCTGAGATCCAAGTTGACAGCAGCAGCATAGATTTTTGATAGCAACACTGAGCAAGGCCTTCCATACAGCTGCATCTCGTTTACAGGGCATTGTCATGATCACATCCTCCACTTCATGCAGATGACCAGCATGGCGAAGAGGGTCATCATTTCTGCATTCTGTACCCCAATGAAGGTGACTGAATCAGGTTGCACACCTTGTTGCATTTGGTGAAATAGTTCCGTTGACTTCTGCCCTTGGCCACATTTCATGTATCCCACTATCACAACAATTCCAAGAGACCCCATCTTGTGAAGGCATCTTATTGAACACTCCCCAAGCATCTTTCATGCTCCCACATTTGGCATACATGTCCGTAAGGCTATTGCCTATAAAGACATTACAGTCACAACCAATTTCAATCATCTGCCTAAGAGCAAGCCTGCCCTCTTCGAGTGCTTGTAAACTATCACACGCATTCAGTATCCTAACAAATGTGACAGGGTCTGGCTGCACACATTTGGATTGCATTTGTTCAACTAATTCCAATGCCTTCTGCCCTAGCCCACATTTTGCATGTCCCAATATTATCACATTCCAAGATACCACATTGCGGGAGGGCATCTTCGTGAATGCTCTCCATGCATCCTCCATGCTCCCACATTTGGCATACATGTCCACAAGGCCTGAGTAGCCACAAAGACATCAGACTCACAACCACCCTGAATGATCTGTTCATCAACACACCTGGCCTCTTTCAGTGCTTGCAAAAGCAAACTAGCACATACATTCAGTACTGGAACAAAAGTGAACTCATTAGGAGTCCTGCATTCTCGTTGCATCTGTTGGAAAAGTTCAATTGTCTTCTCATATTTTGCAGCCTTCACATATCTACAAAGCTCGATGTTCCATGAAAAAGCATTCAATTGTACAGTCCCTCGTGCCATCTCAACTTTCACCCATTGGGGGTTCTGTCAGTTGTCAAGCCACAGTCCCTCCTGGTGTCTTCTTATGCTTGAAATCCAGATATCTTGCATTCACCTAGAAGCCCTAAATCCATCTTGGACCAGCCATGTGCATTCATCATCATGAATTTTGGATTCATCATTCATAGAACACTATCAGTTTTAATCTGAACTCAGCATTCAGTTTCAAAAAGCTCTGGCAAGTGCAGCAATGGCCATCTCCCCATTCACACAAATGCTGCCAATCTCTTCCACTGAAAACCCATGGTAGGAAGCATACACATTCCAGAACAGAGAAACCCATTCTATTTGAAACTCCTGCGACACACACTACACTGCCCATAAGTCTCCACAGAAACGTTTTGCTCAATCATAGTCCATCACCCCTTCAGACGCAACTTGAGAGTAAATTGTTTGAAACCTTGTGGATTCGTGTAACAAGATGCTCACTATCATCAAGTCAAGAGTAGACAAACAACAATTTCTCCACAATTTCTTCTTGCAGTACTGCTTCCTTCCTTACTGAAGAAGAGCAAAAAATCCTCATCATAATCATCATCAATAAAACATCCTTCTCCTCCTCCTCCTCCTCCTCCTCCTCCTCTTCTTCTTCTTCTTCTTCTTCTTCTCCTCCCTTCCTCTTCCTCTTCCTCTTCCTCCAGCTCCTTCTCCTCATCATCATCATCAAATCGGTTCATTGCAATTGACCAACCGAAAAGACGAAAAAACAAGATCCGACAAGACAAATGCAGACGATTACGATGGCAATGTCCAGATCCAAAAAACAAATCCCTGTTGAGATCACATATACATGAACGTCGCCAACAGATTGCAAGAAAAACACGAAGAGCGCCAAACCCTAGAAACAGAGAGGAGGAGGAGGAGCAGCAGCACCAAATCCTAAAAGAAGAAGAGGCAAAACAGAACAGATTAAGTGCTTGACTAGGTACCCACTTGGATGTGAACAACACGAAAACAAGACAGAACACTGTGTTATAATCCATGTGGAGCTCATTTTCATCCATATTGGTGTAGAAGGCCCCCAGGAGGACGAGAAGAAGAAAGAAGAAGAAGTCGACAAGGAGAGTGTGCGCGCGCTTTGCGAATTCCGAAGATTTTTTTTTGTTTTTGCAGAGATCTGTGGAGATGGCGGAGGAATTTGTGGATATTGTGGTGTTAGGTGCGTCGGGATTTACGGGGAAATATGTGTTGCGGGAGCTTCTCAAGTTCAGAAATGTGACGGGAAGGGAGCCCAGGAAGATCGGCATCGCTGGTCGTAGCAAGAAGAAGCTGGCAGCAGCGTTGACATGGGCCGCTGCTGCTGCTTCTTCTTCTTCTTCTTCTTCAGCTGTTGCTGGAGGTGGGAACGATCCGGACAATGCTTCTCCTCCGTCGGTCGTAATTTATGAGGCAGATGTGAACGACATGGCGTCTCTGCGGGCTGTGTGCAGGAAGACTAGAGTGTTGGTGAGCTGTGTGGGGCCTTACCGGAAGTATGGTCAACCTGTAGTGGAAGCGTGTGTGGAGGCCGGCGTCGATTACTTGGATATTACTGGAGAACCCGAGTTTATGGAACGCATGGAGGTTCTGTACCATGAGAAAGCCAAGCAGTCTGGTGCGATTTTTCTTTCTTTTGTCCGAAGAAGGAGAGCTTCTTCTTCCCTGAAGCTCGCTGCCCTTGTCGTTTTCTCTTGGTTGAACGGAGCCATGGCTTCCAGCAATGCAAAGTCAGGGTTAGGGTCTGACATTGTATCAGAAGTATGGAAAAGGAAGGTGTCATTACTTTATGAAGAGAGTCCATGACTTGAATTCTTCTTCTATGTAAGAGACAATCACTCTGTGTTCATGACAAGAAGAAGGGGGCATGGGTGGGTGGGTGGGTGCGTCTCTGAATTTGATGGCAGGGGCGCTGGTAGTAAGTGCTTGCGGTTATGATTGCATCCCTGCAGAATTTGGAGTGATCTACAACACCCAACAATTTGAGGCCCCTTCAGTTCCTCACAGTGTCGACTCATACCTGGTCCTTGAATCTGCAGGCCATAGAATCAAGGGCAACCTTGGCACTTGGGAATCTGCAGTTCTCGGGGTTACAAATATGTCAGATATTCGGGAGCTTCGAAAGTCCAGGCCTAGAAGGGCACGCCCACAGGTACCCTCTGTTAAACAAACCTAAATACAACAACCAGGTACCATTCTTTGACATGAATAGGTGAATTCCTTGAAACTCAAATTCAGTATGGATCAGAGCAACAGATTATGCATTTGTCTCTTGACTTCAGTGTCCTTGTCGTGCAGGGTTGCCTTATTAACATTTGTTAGCTTTTTGGAGATGAGAATCTCCAATTGACTCATGCAGTGGTTGTGGTTCGTGTACAATGAAGTAGTAATAGATGGCGAAATCCAGGGATTTGTCAGAAGCTCAACTTCGAACAAGTGCTGAACAGCTACATGAAAGGTACAATTACTGCATGATAGTAATAGTAATTTTTGTAAGCTGATTTTTTGTTTTGGTTTGATAGATCCCAGGGGGACCAGCAAAGAAGAAATCAGGATGGGTGCACTGGGAGGAAAATGCAGGTGGCTGGGCAATAAGATTTCCAACTGCAGATCCAACAGTTGTCCGCCGTACACACTCCACTGTGGTTGAAAACCCAAGTGGTCTTCCAACTGCTGACAACGAAGGGTCCCCAACATCATCCAACGTGAACAAAAGTGCTTGGGCATCCATCAAGCCTGTGCACTATGGCTGTTATTTAATCCAGAAGTCGATTATTGGGGTGATTGCTGTTTTTGTGATCGGCTGCCTGATTGCAGTGCTGAGTGCTTACAAATTTGGTCAAAAGTTGCTAATCCAGTACCCAGAGATTTTCTCCCTTGGTATCTTCCACAAGGAGGGTCCAAGTGAGGAGGAAGTGAGAGCTGCATCTTTCAAGATGTGGTTTGTTGGGCGTGGTTACAGTGATTCCAAAACTATTTCTCCTGGGAAGGAGCCGGACAAGCAGGTGTTGACACGGGTTTCAGGCCCAGAAATTGGCTATGTGACCACACCCATTGTGTGCATTCAAGCTGCTCTTCTCATGCTAGATGAGAGAAAGCACTTGCCTAAAGGAGGTGTCTATACACCAGCCACAGTTTTTAGTGGGACTGATTATTTGCAAAGGTTGCAAAGGAACGGGCTGCATTTTGATGTGATCAGCACCACAAAGATCTAAAGGTTTCAGCTGAATTTCTCACAGCTTTTACATGTTCACTGCAAGTTCCTTCAAGCATCCCCAATATTCTGATGGAACTTATCATGGATACCACCAGGCATTGTTGATGACCACCAGATGCACAGATTTCTCACCCCCATTGGCAAACATTGTGAATTGCAAGACAGTTGAATTCTTTTGGTAACCTGCAAATGGAGATTCTGTGAAAAACTTTAACTTAATTATGCTATTAGGAAAGGAAGCCAGCTATTTATTACAGGAGAAGATGCTGTAGTGATTTCCTACTTCAGATCTCCAATATCTTTTGTGTCTAGGATCTTCAAAGCATGTTTTGGATGAGATGAGGTAACTGGCAGTTTTGGAAGATAGATCATCAGCTGAGGTGAAATAGTGTTTTTAGCGCTATAATACATTGCCATTTTGTTTGATCATCTTCAAATGGACAACTCTGGGATGGTGAAATATTCCTTTCTTCTCCATATGTGGAGCTGATGAAGTTAGTGGGGGATATTATGGTAGTTCAAATTGCTAGAACCAACTCAACTTTCTAATGTTGAAATTACCATTAAATGGGAATTTTGTGAGCTCTTTGTAGATCAGATACCCACGTAGTGTTTTAAGATATAATCACCATACTCATTAGTCTATTGACCACGCATCCTCCACTTTGAAATTCTAGCAACACATTGAACCCCGTCTTTGCAATCCCCCATACTTATACACAATTTGTGCATAATGCCCAAGGAGCCCAACTTGGAAATAGTAGCTATGTCACAATTTCAACAACTATGCAAAGAACAAATTCAAGTTCTCCTAACCGTATATGAGTATGAAATTTTATTGACTTCCTTATAACATCATCATCTCCTAAGGCCTACATTATAGGTTTATGGTTTATAAAGTAGCAACCTGAATGCAACCAATTTTGGCAAAATAGATCAAGCAACAATTTGCTTTACCAAATTTGCAACTTACATCTGCAATTTAAATATGGATTTACAAATTAAAGTTTACTAGATAGCTCAACATGTCATGTAGTCGTTCTTCAAAATCTTCTATTTGTTTCAAGGTCTACAAAGTCATCAAAAGGATTCAACTACAAATGCTTCACAACCAAAGCATGGATCATTCGATCAATTCTTTGACGTTGACAAAAGTTGATTTAAGTTTTGAATTCCAAGTCAACAACTATGAAACCATCTCAAAATCCCAACAATGGAATGAAGAAAATCCATTCCATTTCAATTTAATTGTCCATAATACCCAAAATTTGGCAAACCAAGTACCCAACAACAAGAAATTGAGCCTCAAGAGCCTCCCACCACTTCAACAAATCTTCACAAGACTTTACCACCAATTGTAATTTTTTAACAAAAGAAATTCTCATTTCATCCAAAATCAAAAACATAAATAGTTAAACAATTATTCATTTATTGTTAAGCATATCACACATATGAATTACATAGGTTTTATTAAAAATCTAAAGTGAATTGTGCATAGAAAAATTAAAAATTTACATGTTTAATGTGACAATCTAGAGACAATCTTACACCAAAAAAATTCAATGGTCATTTTTGGGTAGTAAAATTGGTCACTAGTTATGCAAGAACATTAACTTTCTAGTAAGATGAACACAAAAAGGGAATTAGGGTTTTAGAATCATACTTTATTATTGTAATTGCGACTATTTTCTTCCCGGTAATTGTTCACTATAAACAAATTCTTGAATATAGGGTAAAACATTAAAGCCAACATCATGTGAACCTTTTTTGGATCAAACACATACAAATAATCGAAAAATAAATCAAGCACAAAAGTGACTTTCAATCACATAATTCTTGTTAAAAACAATTTTGCATCACATTGAAGTGAGGGATAAAGTTCATTTGGAATTCCAACTAAAACTTTTATTTGGTCAATTTGATGCAAATTTTGATTACATTTGCAAATTCATTGCCTAGTAGCAAGTAATTGAACACTTATTAAACACACAACTTGATACAATTTAGGGCCAAGCTTGATGCAATGTGCTATTAGATCGACACGTAACATTATTGAAATAAATAAAACCACATGTATGAAAACATGCACACAAACTTGCATGCGACATGCAAGAATCCAAATTCAAATCACAACAAAACATAAGTTTGTTCTCATGTTTATTCAAACATGACATAAAATATATGAAATCTAATGGGTTCACATGAATCATAACACTTGGACCCCTAGTGGAGGAGTATGTTGAATCATTTTTGGAACTAATGTTGGGTTAATTGAGATTTGGCATGATTGCCCCAACACCATTGTCCCCTCTTTGAAAATGGTCATGAACTCCACTTGTCATGTCCAACACTATTCCATAACTCGGAGTTTTGTTTGAATAATAATTTGTTTCATTCAACTCTCAAAGGCCTCCAATGCTTCATGCTTCAAATATTGAGGAAAGAATGCCCATTATGCATGAAAAGTGAAGTTCTTTTGCCTTTTGGCCCACATCCAAGTCTTAAAGTGCAACTTGATGCCCACCCATTTAAAAACCCAATTTTTAACAAACCTAAAGCCCTACATATTTCTAAATGAATTCATAACAAATGTGAAATTTATAAAAGAATCTTTTGTGACCTCCTAATCCATTTTGTTTTCTTCAAAATCCTCAACGTGTCCCCCTAGGGATGGTGACTTATAATTCATTTTTTTGAGTTCACGTGCAATGTGCCCCTAAACTTTAACCTTATCCTTAATTAAAATAATTAATTTTGTTGAACATGTTGCAACTATAACCCAAAATTAAACGTAAAAGGTACCTACATCCACCCACCAAACTTCACAAGGCCAAACACATGTGATGACTTAATTTTTAATATGAACATAACAAAAACAGTCTACTAATCATTACCTCAACTTTATTGCCATACAACAATCAATGGAACAATCCAATTGTCCAATATAAAAATTGTTCGCAATAATGCCAACTTAAGTTTACAACCTAAACCTTGTTAAACCTTAATCATTATGTTTGAACAACTCAAAAACCAAATGAGATTTACACAATGGTAAAAATTGGTGGGTTGACTTGTACCATGTTAAGCCATTAATTACACCAATTATAACTTTAAACTCATTGCAACAATTACAATGCATGAGGGAATTCATGACCTTTCACCTTGGGATTTCATTTTGAAGTATAGATATGATTTTCAAGAGATCAACCTATGAGCTTATGTTTGTTCTTTGGGTTATAGGTGATTGGCACACATTTCAATAAACCCCTTTACATTTTTAAAATAACTAACAACCCAATCAACATAATGACAATAAATAAATGTCATAACCCAACAACATTAAATAGGGGGCACAACAATCAAGTAAATTACATGTATTATTTCCCCCCATTTTTTTTTGTCAACATTATTTGACCTATGATAGGTTGCTAAACCCTTGCAACTTGCTTACTCTGTTGCAATAACTCAAAATAATAAAAATTTATGTAATTTTTCACCATTTGAAATGTAGTAAATACCTAACAAACAATTTTTACATTGGCCCAAATCAACTCCGATAGCTCTTTTTGCCTAAACCAATGGTGACATGCCTAACTCCAAATCCAAAGTTTAAAAATTAATAATAAGGGAAAAAATTTCAAGTGCATATTTTCATATCCAAAGGTCAAATGTTGCTGTAATAAAAGCTACAACATTCACATGGAGGAAAACAAATTTGTTGAAAAGTTTGTTTCATCACAAAAGATAATATTATTTCAATCAATGTTTTCCATGATGAAAACACCACTCATAGATCCTTCTACAAACAAAACCACCTCCTCCATATAATGTTTTCAATCATGATTTAAATTTTAAAAACCTATTTCACAACAAGGAACACAAGATCATCAATGACATTTTTTTGTTATTTTTTTTGGTGAAGTGCAATACTACCAAAAAAGTGCAAAATTGAATCTTAAAATTATCACCTTTTAAACCTTGGATTTAATTTTTTTTAAGGGATTTTTTCTAGCAAAATTTCATAGTGTAAGTTCACAAAAAAATAAATTTAAATGTCAAGATATTCACCTTCCCCAAAAAATTTATGGCTTAAATCTCAATTTTTAGTTTTATAAAAAAAAAATCCCTTCCTACCCCAAGATTTTGATCCCAACACATGAGCACCCAAAACAATTGAATGACACAAAATATAATGAAAAACTTGTTCTATTTTGAACAACATGGGTTCATTAACATTCATTTGAAAAAAACCCAAAGAACAAATATTCAACCCCATATAATAAGTTTAAAATTTTATTACTTCATTAAATGAAAATGCTTACATGGTGTACAATCTTGTTAATGAGGTAGAAGGAAAATTGTGGTGTAGATTTGTGGTTAATGGGAATTATGTTGTAAAATTTGAAATAGATGGAAATTAAATGTAAAATTAAATGTTTATCTCAATTATTAGTTGAAGGAGCTTTTGTCATCACGGTATTTTTCTTTGAACCTTGGGCTCCACATTCAAGTCGGAAAATGAATGCTTTAATGGTAAGACCTTCCCTTTTATACAAAATTTTTAAAAATGTTTGTGCCATAATGTAAGTAATTGTTGTTTTCCATTTGATTTGACTCATGAATATTTTTTCTTGTCATAATAGATTTGGTAATTGATGAAAGAAAACAACATTACTTGTTGAAAGTGCATTACTTTCTTTAAGTTGGGCTTCAAAATGAAAATAAACTTTCAAATAAAAATATTTTTATTAAAATCCACACCCACTTCTTTGACAATTTGTTTAAAAAATAGTGGGTTTATAGTTCAAGACGATGTGACAAAATTCGATTGGCTATTTAGGGAAAATCTTTTGAAATCATTATTCACATATGAACATATCAATTTTATGTTTCCAAAAGAATTTCACCTTATATAATTATGTGCATGTGTATATATATATATATATTACATGTGTCCATAAAATGTACATATAATAACAAATTATTTCTCAAAAATAATAATAATAAAAGCCTTGGTTACATTCTAAAAGTGTTTTTGTATATTTTTTACTCATTAAGTCTTTTTAACTTATAAAAGGTTCCCATAATACATTTAAAACACTATTGTAAATATACATTAAAAATCTTCAACACTTGAGAAAATCAACCCAATTTTTTTTTATAAATTTATTTATAAACTTATGAGAACTTATCAAGGTATATATATAGGAACTTCCATATGATTCACATTTGACTACATATGTGTTTACTTTGTATGAGATCAACGGTGATGATTAAGGATTGATCAAGGTTGATCAAGTTATTAGATTAATAAGTTGGTAAGTAGTTGGTTAATAAATTAGTGAGTTTTCTTTCTCTATTTACACTCTCTGTAATGGTTTGCATCCATCTATGTGGTCCATTTTTTATTAATACTATGAATTTCTACATGGTATTAGAATTCCAAGTTGGTAGTAGTGAAGTTTTGCTCTTGCTAAACGTGATTAGTTGTTTATTGATCGATGAGCCTTGTTCTTGGTGATATGGTGCATGATTTTTGAATAGTGGTCTATGCGATAAAAATGTTTAAGATTTTTTTAGTTATTTAATTTTGGTTTATTCTTTGATTTCTTCATGTTTTAGTTAGTACTCATGGTTCAATTTTGTTAGTCTTTTGAGTTATTTAAGCATCTGAAGTTCAATGAGGTAGGAGATTATCAAATTTAAAAACATTGACTTAGATTCATGCTCATGCAAGAAAATTCATGGTGATTTGTTGATCATGCCATACGAAACCCCTTTGTCCCTAAAGAGCCAGAGGACATAGTTCAAGGATGAATCATTGGTTTAACAACTATAAAATTAAATGTTTGCCTTGAAGTTTATGCTTGGGTCGTAGATTGTATTGATCCTTGTGTAGCTTGGGTGAAGTTTCAAACACGTATCAATCTATAAATAATGCAACTCGCTTATGCTTAAAGATAAACTAAACAATTTGCGATTGCATGAAGGAGGATCTATTACTATATTTTAGACATATCGAAGAGATTCAACTTGAGCTCTAAGACATAAACCAACATGTCCCAGAGGTTGATGTAGTTGAGTAGATGCTTGACATTCTACCTCCAAGTCATGAAGTGGTATAAAATGTTTTTAGTGGGCAAGATGTTCTTCTCACCTTCAAAACCATTATGATTCGTCTTATTCAAAAAAATACACACATCAACACATGATGCAAGCTCAATGCTTTAGCCAAAGAAAATGATTTGGCAATGAAGATGTGAATTTTTTCTCCGTATGGGAAGGCTCCATCCAATTATGGAAGTGGGGGGGGGGGTCAAGTAGCAATCATGGGGGCACTAATTATCAACTATTAGCATTTGGAGTAGCACAACATGGCAACCACAACCATGTTGGTCCTTGTAATCGGTGTGGTGGCTAAGGACATTTCATGCAAAATTGTCATGACTTGGTGCAAGAGCTTGTGAAAGGTGCCAAGAATTGTCACCAGCATGGTGGTCCACAATTTACACTTCATTCATGTGTAGTCAATGAAGAAGTTGCCAACACCATTAATAGCTTCAAAAACATCTTTGCTATAGATGTGTTTGAAATTATTCTTACCTTTATAGACTTAGAGAAATTAGACATTATTTAGTTCGTAGAATCTATTGCTTTTAAACATGTTATGAAAAACAATAATGTTTCTTAAAATTTAGAAGCCTAGTCAATTTTCGATACAGTCTCCACTACTGGGAGGCCACCAGCTTGGAATGGAAAGCAAAGGCTCTATGAACCTTTCAAAGACTGGTGAAATAAAATTTAATGACATTTATTACGTGCCAAGGTTTACAATGAATTTCATTTTGGATCATCGGTTGATCAAAATTTTGTCATTTTTTTTTAATAATGAAAAGTTTTTAGTTTTTGTTGGGCCTAATCATGTGGTTGTTCATGGAGTTCTAGAGCCGAAGACTAGCATGTATTAATACATCATGGATGACCCACAATTTCCTATTTGTGTTGTGGAATTTTATTTTTTAGCTAATTCATAGCACAAGCACCTTGGGCATCTTAATCACCGTAATATTCGATTTTTGGGCAAACAACAACTTGAACATAGTGAACCTCTTCTACTAGAAAACAAGTCCATTTGTCCAAATTGTATGGAGGGGAAGAAATCATGTGAGCACATCATCAAGATTGTTGAACACAATGCAGTAGGCTTGTTTGCACTTGTCCATACAAATTTTTATGGCATGATTCATCCTACTTCTCTTGGTGGTGCTCATTATTTCATCTCCTTCACAAATGATTTTAGTTGTTTCACATGGCTATATTTCTTGAAACAAAAGTTTGAAAACATTACAAGCATTCAAGAACTTTTGTGCCAAATTGGAGTTTCAATTTATTCCCCTTAAATTGTTGGCTTTACGCAACAATTGTGGGGGAAAATATGTTATAAGATATTTCCTCACCTTTTGCACTAAAGTGGGTATCACCCATGACTCCAGCTTACACACCAACTCATAATGGAGTTTTAGAACATAAGAACTATACACTTCTTGAAAAGGCTCATTCAATGGCGGTTGATGCATAGACCCTTAGGTTTTTTTGGATAAATGTGGTTAACATTGCAAATTATCTTATAAATCAATCACCCACGAAAACCAACAATGGGATGACTCCATATTAGAAATTGTTGAAGGTCTCGCCCAAGTTGGAACATTTGTGGGTTTGGGGTTGTGTTGCGTGTCACAACCCTAACCTTGGGTTTGCGACGAAGGTAAGGTCTTGTAAGGTGGCGGGCCAAGAGGGAAGCCCAAGGGTCACATCTCATGCTCCTGGGAGTGCAAAAGAGTGTGAGGGAATGAACCCTCACATTCCCAAGTGAACTCCCATTTTGGGAATTGGACTCCCAATGGACTCCCAAATGTTCAGAGGGCGATTGTAGGAGTCAAAACCCATTTGATTAAAACGTTCTTTATATCATTGAAAAGTTATTGAAAAGTTATTAAAACATAGATGTCTAAAATGGGCTCGCATGACCATTTTGGACATCTGAAACACAAGTTATGGCCAAAAGAAAGGCTAGGAATCAAATTGGTAGTTTGACTCCTGACCACTAATAGTCGGGAATCGACCCGATTTCCTTGTGTTCAGGCTGTGTGCGACATACCGTTGGAAAGCTCTCAACGAGGACTACAACTTTGTTTTGGACTTCATCTCAATTGGAGGTCTTCACATAAAGTTATGGGGTCCCAAAGTCATAGAAGTCCAAACTTTGGGAATTTCGGGAATGCCACTTGGATGTGGGCCTCGTGGAGAGGCACAAAGTATACTATAAGGGGGAAGGTGGTGACTTCCCTCAAGTCCGAGCTGTGGTGAGTCTTGTGAGTTCAATTTTGCCCATGGTTCATCCTAACACTATAAATGTTCCAACTATGCAAAACCAAATTATTGTTTGGTTTGTGTAGGTCCATATGAGTGATTGAAGTGCTTGTCAATCTTCTTAGTCCCATTCCAAAGCTCCAGCCCGCCCCTCTACCCCCGAAGTGTTGTGAGCCAGGGAGCGTGCCCCAACTTCCTACTCTTCCATTGTTTTCATCTTAGACTCACATTTGAGTCTCTTGAGGAGGTTGGGAGTGCATCATTGTGTATATGCATGAACTTGATGAATACCAAACCAAGTTGGATTCAAAGAGCAAACGATGCATCATGGTTAACTACTCTAATGAATTTGAGGCAGTTAAATGCTATCATCTGCTTGGCTACAAGATTATGATAAGTAAGGATGTCAAGTTTTGGCATTCACCCATTGATTTAAGTTCCAAGCCTCTTGTTTCCCTAAAACAAATTTCAAATCAATTTGTGGTTATTAAAATCATTGACCCACCCACAACTATTACATCACATTGTTTATCCAATCGGACCATGGAGCATGTTAAACCTCAAGAAGTGACTACAATTCAACAACTATTGCAAGTGCATGTACGCCATAAATGCATCAATCTAGATATAGTTGATAATTTGAAGTAGCCATCAGCATTTGTAAATGGTGAGTATCCATCAACACATGGAGATAGTTTACCTACTACCACTAATGTTGCAATTCCTATTATTGATCCTGAAAATACGCCATCACCAAGTTTTGATTCTATTGTTGCTGATTTTGCAATGCCTACTATTACTAATTCTCCAACTTTTGAATCTTCTATTCGTCGATTTGGACGTGTTCACACTCCTTCTATTCATTTGCAAGGATATCTCAATGATGTTGAAACAATTGAAGAACTTGTAAATGTAATGGAAACTGGTGATCAACCCCAAAGTTTTCAAGAGGCTGCCAAAGACTCACATTAGATTAATGCAATGGAACAAGAGTATTGTTCTTTAACACACAATGAAACATGGATCTTAGCAAATTTATTTCATTGTTGTCAACCATTATCAACCAAGTGGTTTATCGTCTCAAGGCTAGCAGTGATAGTACCTATATGAAATATAAAACTCGTTTGGTTGTTTGTAAAAATGAACAACAACATGGATTGGATTTTCAAAAAACATTTGTTCCTATTACGAAATGGAGCACAATTCGTTGTTTCATTGGCTATTCAACATGGTTGAGAGATTTACATATGGATGTAAATCAACCTTCTTTAACAGGTATATTAAAAAAGATGTCTATGTTAAACATCATTGTCGTTTTATTATTCCCAATCTTGAAGATAAGCTATGTAAATTAAAGAGACCACTATACAAGTTGCATTAATCCCCTTGGGCTTGACATGACAAAATAAATGTTGTTTTTCAAAAAACTGGTTTAGTTCCTTGTTTAGTCAATCCCTAGTCTATACATCTTTCAAGAAAATGGTCTAATACTTGCACTTGTAATTATGTATATGACCTTATGTTCATTGGCAATCACAATGCCAAGTTAGAATAGGTTCATGATGAACTTTGTTTTCAATTTGATATGTTTCTGCTAAGATCGTTCACATTATATTTGGGAACAAAATTTTTTAACACTACCCTTGGTGTGTTTCTTTCTCATTGTTGATACATTCTAAAAGGTTTGTTCAATTTTAGTTTGGACGATTGCATCCCAAATCTAGTTCCAATAGAATCGGGCTTGTTGTTCAAAACTGACATGTTAGCTCCTTTTGTAGATCAAACATACTATTGTTGTATTGTTGAGAAACTCCTTCATGTAACCCACACTTGACTTGACATTGTGTTTGCAATTGGCATGTGCATGAGTTCATTTTATGACCAAACCCCAAGTTCTTCACCTTAAGGTTGCAATCATAGTTTTTCGGTATTTCAAGCATATTGGAAATCTCTGTTTGCTCTATTGTCGGGGGGAGAATGTTGTGCCACATGGTTACTCTGATAGTGATTATTAAGGACATTTGGATAAAAGAAAATCCACCTCTAATTATGTCTTTTCCTTTGGAACTGCATCTACCTCTTGGAAAAGTAAACTTCAAGATGAAACTATTCAATCTAGTGCTAAAGTAGAATGTAACGCCGTGAATAAAGCACATTCTTATTGGTTCGCACAACTGAAAAATTATTCTAAACTTCTTCAAGAAGATCGGGAAATGCATAATTGCATCGAAATTTACGTACGTAAACATGTAAGAAATTCTTCTAATTATGGAGGAATGGCATGTATTGAGATAAAAAGAAAAACAAATTTGATTCAAGTCGAAATAAATACGGGATTTCTCGCATATTGGTAGAAAATCTTCAATATATTTACCGTATGATCATTTATTAATATATGTTGATGATTTACCAATTGTCTTGCTCCGAGAATGGTGGGAGCCATGCCTAATCGAAAGATCACATTATTTAGGTGCATTTCAAGCAATTGTAACAAAACTAGACCTCCAATTGATCGATACAGGTTGATCTTCTATTACGATGAATAGCTAAAACGATAGCTAATCCAATAGTTGCTTTAGTTGCTGCGATAGTTATAACAAAAATTGAAAATATTTCTCCTTTTAGTTGTTATCTATTTTTGGAAACGATTTGGTTATTGGTTCAAGGATGCAAGGTTAGTTCACCTTCATTCTTTTAGGGTAAGGAGGGAAAAAGGTTAATTGGTACACAACCATTCTACGGGAGATAGGTTTTCCATGCGAAGAACCCTTGACAATCTTTTGTGATAATCATACTAGTATTAAAATCACCAAGAATCCTATTATTCATGCAAGAACAAAACATTTGGAAGGCAATTGTCATTACATTAGAAACTAGGTTAAGAAAAATAGAGTGGACTTGACATTTGTGAGGTCAAAAGAGCAAAATGTTGACATGTTGACAAATCCTTTAAATAGAGTAAATTTTGAAGAAAACAAAGCACAACTTGGGCTCCACAAGAGGGCTAATTTTGAAGGACAACTTCATTATTTGCACAAAGTGTGTGACATGCTATAATCAAAGAGGCATCAGTTACCAAGGGAGCACGTTCAAGTTCCTCACATTGCCTTGAACAATCTTAGGAGTTAGCAAGTTATAGAAATCAGGTGTGTGGGGGAGTGTAGGAACTTCCATATGATTCACACATGATTACATAGGTGTTCACTATGTATGAGATCAACAATGATGATTATGGATTCATCAAAATTGATCAGATTATTAGATTAGTAAGTTGGTAAGTAGTTGGTTACTAAATTAGTGAGTTTGATGTTCTCCATTTTACCCTTTCTATAATGCTTTGGATTCACTTGTGTGGTCTATTCTTGATTAATACTATGAGTTTCTATATATATATATGTATATATCAAGTTGGTTCTCAAATAGGGCAGTTCTCACAAATGTCGATTTTCATTTTCAATTTTCACAATCCAAATCTCAAATTTATGGGATAATATGAGATGTTAGGTGTAAGGGGGTTCAATGCTCCATGATGAGTGAATTAAAATAGGATAAGATTTTGAACTGAAAATTTTGGATCGTTGCATCCTTGCCTCTAATATACAAAGAACTTTTGTAAAGCCCTAATTGGTGCACCTATCATTAGGTTTTAAATTACTCAAAATGGATTAAAAATGAAAAAAATATGGGGATCAAACCAAAGAGAAGTCTCAAGCTTAAATATATATATTTTTGGGGGAAACAACCTATCACTTCATCCTCTTCCTGTGTTTTCTGCGTTGCTTCTTTAGTTCTGGCACTGAAACAACAAATTTGTAGCCCTCCAGTTTGCACATCCAATGAAACAAAAATTGCTCAATTTGGTTAAGGAATGAGAAAATTATTGAAAAAGTTTGATAATAAGTTCTCGATAATCATCACTACAGTTCTAAAACCAGTTATCACCGAACATGATACCAGTCAAGTTTCATTGTGAGAACAGATCTGAAAACTAAGGGCCCCCCCCCCCCCCGAGAACCACCCAACACTGGTCCAGACTCCAGACACAGTAGAGATATCCGCAAACTCACCCTGTCTTCACCCTGTCTTTGGGGCCTACTTTCACCGCCTAACCCCTCTTTCAGTGGTATAAGTAGACTAGAGAAGTTTTATTAAATCTCAGTATGAAATGCTGAAACTCAGTACGAAATGCTGAGATTCAGCATTTAATGCACAAGGTTCGAGAGAAATTATAGTAGCTGTGTACAGGCAGGAGCAGTGAAAATCTATGTAGCAGCAGCAGTGGAGGCGCTCAGGAAAAAAGAAAGACAGGGTGAAACTCAGTAGCCATCAAAATTGATGGTTTTCCTGAGTTTCACCCCGCCCTTGAATGCTGACGTATTTTTTTGCAGGTTTTTTTTGAATCTCACCTTGTGTATGACCAAACTCAGGGTACTGGTGCTGTCTTTTCCTGACTTTCCGGATATCTCAAGTGTCTTAACAGCGTCTTTAGATAAGTATACAATAATCAACCCAAACCTTCAGGCAAACAACATAAATACTGTAACAAAATGAATGGAGCACTATGGTCTGCAACACTAAGAATGGAACAAAAAAATGTCAAGCGTTTTGTTCTGGGATCAATAATCTGTAAGCAAACATTCCAACACATAAACAATCATCATCTCAAAGCTTCAATGAGACTTGATAGACGACTTACTCTTTAATGGTCACCAAATGTGCCACAGTACCAATTTGAGGGTGAACTTGATTGAGCCTAGAGTGAAATGACGATACATTTTAGCACCTTTTCTTCCTCTTCTTGACATCCCCATATGGACCTGCAGTTCTGTCAGTCTTTCACCTAGATGGATTTCTCATCTGCAACAGCAACACAACATCCAGGTTCCGAATCGTTGCCCATTCCTGCTAAAACTTTCCAGACAAAAAGTCAGTATCCAAACCTTACTATGCAGATGTTAAATTCACATAAGTTTCACCTGCCCAAACAGCATTCACATTTTGCCTGTTGTTGGAATCTCAAGAGTATAAGATACAAAAGACCAATTAAATATGTAGAATATATCTATTCACTCTTTTCTTTACTGAAAGGAGCTCCTTTCCTCACATGCACAGATGAGCAATTACATCAGGTATATAACCCATCCATGCGTGGACGATTCCAAGCTTCAAAGATACCAACCCTGGTTTATAACCTACCTAATAAGCTAACAAAATGATGCTATCCCAGTTGCTCTTACAATCCCTTATAACAAGTCAGGTCACAAGATTAGGCAGTCCTCCAGTTCACCCTCATGTCTGTAGCAGAATGAATCAATATCTTCCTCTAAGGATTGTGTTACACCCTCTGCTTAATAGTTGAAGTGGGTGGGTTTCAAGTCATGGGTCCTTTCCCTTTTGTATGCTACCACTGCAAGAAAACCAGTAGGCAAAAAATTGCTGGTACCTCACACATTTACTATCAAAAATTTGCTCATGATATAGGAATTTGGCAGCCACTGTTCAGCAGTCACCATGCTGATGCCACTTGCTGCTTTCAAGGGGTTGGAGTACTGGCCCATCAAACAATTTCCCATCAGAAATCCAAAATCAACCTTTGCAATCTTAGAGTTCATTGATGCAACAACATGATCAGTCAACAGACAATGTGACTTAGTTCGTCTCCATGTTGAACCCTAAACCTGACAAACCAATGTGACCGAGTTGTTTCAATTTTGAATTCAACATACAAAAAATCTGGAACTGGCAAAACAGTAGTAGACTGGATTTCATGTTGGACCTAATATACCAAAACATGGAACCAGCTGCTTCACAGCACTTGTCTCTGAGAACATAGAAGCAGAGGACTATGGCAGAGGTATAGGGTATTGAAGACCTACTCCAGTGCCTCATTCTACAGGTGGGGAAAAACACTTAACATCTGGTTCCAACTTGTTAAGGTTTTTCCTTCTGGTGGCTTCACTGCCAAGTATGTAACATAGCTGCTAAACCTGCAATCAAAGTTTGAGCTAATGATAAAGAAATTATCATTCTGCAATGGAAACCTCTTGTATGGTACAAGGAAAGCAGGCAACCAGAAACCCACTACCAGTAAATCAAACACTATTGCCCTGTTTCTTCAAAGTGCAACAACAGTCTGCAACATGCTACTCCATTGAAGAATCCAGAAACACAGGAGGAGGCTTCACATTAACTCATAACAGGATCCAAAAAACAGCAGCAGCAGCAGCAGCAGCTGGTAACTACATTTCCAACAAGAAGCTTGCAAGGTTTCTGCATTTACTAGTCCATTTTCTCCTTGATGCTGAGCCTGTAGCAGCAACAGCAGCAGGGATTCGAGGGTCCACAGGAGCACCATTTGCATTTCCATTGAACATCATGCCTCCACCACCACCACCACCACTGCGTCCTCCTCCTCCTCCTCCACCATAGAGGTTTGGTCAAGGATGGAAACCTCCAGGCTGATCAAAGAATTGGGCTCCATGCCCACCATTGGTGTACATACCTCCACATCCTCCTTGATGGCCTCACCCATTCACATAGCCTCAAGCACTTGCCCGGCCACCTTGATATCCACCCAACATGCCTCCTCACCCTCTCGGTGGAGCTCCAGCTCCTGGATGACCCTGTTGGTACCTGCTTCTGCTTCTTGGTGCCCCTTCCCATCTGAGGTTGACGATGATGAGGAAGAAGATGACGAGACCACACAATCTCTGACTCTTGGTTGATGATGAGATCACGATTCTTGTAGCAGCAGATCGGTCGTCAAAGATGATCATCAATCCAACAGCAGAAGAAGAAGAAGAAGAAGAAGAGAGAGGGGCGGTCCGGAGAGGCGATTTTTTGGGAAAGATTTTGCATGCGCATTTCTTGCTCATTGCTAGATTTCTCTTAGTTTCTGCAGCAGCGATGGTTAATCCTGAGATCGATGATTCTCTTAGTTTTTGCTGCAGCAATCGCTGACCCTGAGATTGATTCTCTGGAGTTTCTGCGGCAATCCGTTGATCATGAGAGTAATTTTCTCTTCAGTTTCTGCAGCTCTCAGTGATCCTGAGAATGATTCTCATGAGTTTCTGTAGCAATCAGTGATCCTGAGATTGATCCTCTTAGTTTTTGCACCAATCTTTGCTCCTGAGATCGATTCTCTTAGGTTCTGCAGCAGCAATCAGGGATCTTGAGATTGATGTTTCTCTCTAGTTTCTGCAGCAGCAGCAGCAGCAGCAGCAGTCGGTGATCCTGAGATTGAGGATTCTCTTTAGTTTCTGCTGCAGAAATCGGTGATCAAGAGATTGATGATTCTCTTTAGTTTCTGCAGCAGCAATTGGTGATCCTGAGAGTTGGTTCTATCAGTTTCTGCAGCAGCAATGGGCGATCCTGAGATTGGTTCTCTTAGTTTCTGCAGCAGCAATTGGTGATCCTGAGAGTTGGTTCTATCAGTTTCTGCAGCAGAAATGGGCGATCCTGAGATTGTTTCTCTTAGTTTCTGCAGGAGCAATTGGTGATCCTGAGAATTGATTCTATCAGTTTCTGCAGCAGCAATGGGCGATCCTGAGATTGGTTCTCTTAGTTTCTGCAGCAATGGGTGATCCTAGAGTCTCTTCAAGACAAAAGAGTTGGTGATTCTTTTGTGTTTATGTTACACAGGCAAGCAAGCAACACATGCAACAAATTCACTTGATGATGTTCACAGGGCAAGCAAACATGAAGTTTTCTCAAGCAGAAATTGCAAAGATCATGAAGCAGCAGCAGCAGCAGTGACATGATGACACAAAACACACTGAAAACAAACCTGCAACTACAGTACGCATTTTGTTGAGAGATTTTGTCTCCTGTGAACCCTTGATTTCCTTTCTGAGAGTTTGTCTTATTTTCTCAACATACATCTTGAAGCTCATGGCATATGCCCCTTATGAAAGCAGTATAGTTGTTGTCCAACAGGCTAGAAAAGGGTGAAGATCAAAAACTGCATGGAAGCTTCATGTAGAAAAGAGCAATTGCAACATTCCAAAAAACTGTGGAGTAGGCAAACATGAGGTTGATGTAATCATATCACATGTCCGTATGTTGATGATCTATTCTCTCACCAACTTAGGTTTTGCTCTCTTCCTCTCTTTGTCTACTGAGAGCACAATCTTCTTCTCTTCTTGGGTTGCTCCAAGTCGAAATTTTGGACCTGACTTCCTCGTCTTCTCTTTGCAACAACAGAGAAATTCATTGCTAACTTGATGTTATTCTGACTTCTTTCAACAGATCAAACTTCTGATGTTCAAACAAACATCTCAACAAAAAAGAGGACAACAAAAGTGAGAATGATACACCCAAAGTCTCAGATTGGATGAAAAGTCAGTTTCATGCACCAAACCTGCCTGCAAGACTGTGAGAATCTGTAGGTAAGGGCCATGAACCTAAAACACCAGTTATTGATGAACACAATGCCGAGTGAAGCTCCAGATGGGCAAGGTTTTGGGTGAGTCCCACCGCCCTGTTCGGTCTTCCATTTAACAATCCTCAGAGGATGGCACTACAGTTTGTAATGAGATGATAGTGATGAAGAACCCCTTTTGCAGAAGGGGATAAAAAACTATAAGATTGTTATTTGAAGTGAACAAATGTAAATTCTAGAATTTAGATTTGTTTACATCTCAAATGATTTCAGCTTGTTAGTCAAATCTTCAGAAGAGAAGACCTTTTGTGAAGAAGACATGCCAAATTCTGCTTGAGGATGATCATGTCAGGGCAAAAATTCTGTCAATGAAATGGGGATACAATAGCATTGGGATGCAAGAAAAAATGGAAAGGAAAGAAACATCAAATGTTCTCTCTAACACATAACACTTCATATGGTACATCCATATGTGGTTAAGGCTCCTTCTTACAGGTTCATTTTGCTTTGGTTTGTCTTTTTGTTTCATGGGTGGAGAAATCTCAATTCAGTTTTGACAAATGTTTTGCAAACTTGTTAATTTGAGTTGAATTTGAGTTGTAAGTGCAAAAGAGTTTTGCAAACTTGTTAACTTGATCAAATTTTCTGAAGACCACCTGGTATGTGCTCTTACATACAAGAACTTCGACTAAGAATGAGATCCTGCAGTGATTGGGATTTTGCAATTGAGATACATACGAGATCTGGGGGTAAGGTGATTTCTCATTGTAACTTATACTATGGATTTGACTTTGCAAGATTGCTCTTCTACTCGTCCTTGAGCTCTCTCATGTTTTATTCTTTTGTTGTAGATTGTGGCAAAGTGTCTTGAGAAGATGGAGAACAAAAATGAAATTCAGTGGGAGTCCACTGAACCAGTTACCCTGTTGGGGAACAACAGTTCTGGCAAGCAACTGGAGCATTACCCTTCCTTATTACTGGTTGCCTTGACAACACTCTATTGCCTTGGTAGCTGCCGTGAAGGATGGGCAATGCTCATAGTGTATCTTCTCATTGGTATGAGGACAGAACCTCTTCTTCATGTTTGTGTTTCTACTCCCCTTGTCATACTTTCTAAATGTTTTTCAGAAGGTACCTGGTCAAAGTGAAAATTCTTTGAATGTCCGACAATCTCACTTCACTTGTTTTTCAGAAAAAAAACGAAAGTTTACAATCTCCACAACCTTCTTGACATTGCCATTACAACATCAATATGTGGTGTTTTGGAATGAATTTGGATAACCAACATGAAAGAAACCAACCAGAAATAAATTCCAACCCATTAATAAGAAACAAACATATAATTGCATAGTAGTAAATTTCAGTCAACTCTTGCACAACATTGGACACTTGAATCATCCACAAGAATTTGATGTTCAAGAAGAAGAAGAAGGAGAAGGAGAAGAAATCCATGCTTGGAGAGTATGAAGCATTGGCACTTTTTTCTTCAGTTGCAAGACATTCAAGCTTCATGGTGTAATTAATAGCTTCAGGTTTTTCCTACTTGCAGATGTTTCAAAAGCTTAAAAAGGGTGGTAGCTGAACATCGAGTGTGATTCAGAGGTAAACTCTCCCCAGCTTTTTTCTAAAGAAGTTTGCTGAACTTCAATGTCATTTCATCATCATCATCATCTTCTTCCAATGTCATTGTTGCTACACAGTTCTTGTTTCCATGTAAGTGAATCCACACACCCAAAAACAGTACAGGAATATGCAAACTTTCCAGTGCCCCTTTTTTGTTACACCTTTTTACTCAGGAGCCTTTAATCAAAAGTCTGGCACAATCTACCCATCCATGGAATGGAGATTACAGAAAACCAACCATTGGATTCAAAGTTGACAAGCACAGAATGTGTTGGTACAAAAGATTCAGTCAAAATCATTGATGCTTGCTTGCTTGCTTGCTTCCTTCCTTGCTTGCTGGCTTGCTTTGCAGAGTAAAGCAGCAACAGCAGAAAAAAAACAGGTGATAGATTTTGCTTTGGATGCTATGCTTGTGAAGTACAGGTACTACATCATACATGCACAGTGCCTGTGGTTGCCTCTGCAAGGTCCAAAATCATGTTCAGAAATTAAAGTTATCTGGTAAAGTCAACGTGATTAGGGGGTGAGAACAGCTAGTTTCCACATAATAGGGCATCAAACATGTAACTGGGAATGAAAATTTTACAGAACGAAATAACTCGGACCCAAACTAGTTTTTCCACCAACTTTGGTGGGACACTGAGTTTCATCCTGTCTTTCCTGAGCACCTGCCTCCACTATTGCTACCTATATTTTCACAGCTCCTACCTGTACAACTACTATAATTATTCCGAACCTTGTGGATTGAAATGCTGAGTTTCAGCATTTCATACTGAGATTTAATAAAAATTTCATCACTCTGCTGATACCACTGAAAATGGAGGGGATAGGGAGTGAAAGCAGATGGGGATAGGGGGTGAAGGAGAGGGTGACTTTACGGATAAATTTATTGTATTTGAAAAAAAGAAGTCCCGGACAGACAGGAGTGAATCAGCAGCACCCACCAGCCCACCATCCACTGGATGCCAGATATCAACTCAGTTGTGGATGAAGCTCAACCCAATACCAACCTGGTGATGGATGAATCTCAACCCGATACCCACTCGGTTGTAGATGAATCTCAACTGAGGTATTATCCTGCTTTTACCTTGGTAACCCATTTTGTAAGAAGTTGATCCTATATATGCTAACAACTCACTTGTTAATAAGTGGTTACTATGTAGGTAGGTAAGAAGGTAAGGCACTTGGTGACAACTAGGTAGGTAGGTAGGTAGATAGATGCATGTGGATGGTTTAGTAACTACTTAAACCATTGTCGTTAGCTATGGGATAAAGAATGCAATGGAAAATGTCTTTCCTGTCCACACAATTGCACACCATCATCCATCGTGCATGGTGCACTGGTGGGTGTTGTCGGTTCACTTGGAATTGGAGTAGAATGGACATATTATTGTCCAGAGAACCCAAGGCAAACATGACAAACATAAGACCTGGGGATTAACCCATTTGAGGAGAATAACTGACTTTTTCAGCCTTTGGGTTAACTTTTTTCTTTTTTTCCCGAAGGTAAACTCTCTCTCTCTCTCTCTACATGTAAGGAAAGACTTTACCTTCTTTTCCTATGCTTCAAAATTCCTAGGAATTGTGATTTTATAGCATTTGTTGTTTAAATTTTCACTTTGCTTCCATCACTTATAATATTGTTGTCTTTGTGGATTTGGGAAAAACTATTGTGTAAAACAAAATAAGAGTGAGTTCATTTTATTTGGTTCAACTCATCACCACAATATGGCAAGTGTGACCGTTAATTTGTTGACTTGCTTTCTTCATGATTATAGCCAATATGTGATGTTGCAATAGAAACCCAAAAAGGTTGGGCATAAAGATAGATGGGTCATCTTGACTATAGAAATGACAATGTAGGACATTGTGCATTGACACCCACAAAGTTTGTAGGGGGTGTTTCACATCCCCCACAATTGATTCTCGGGAGTATCTTGTCACAAGAAATTTGTGAACCTAAAAGAGATGTTCAATGTAGATGAAGTGACCATTGTTATAACGGGCAATAAATGTTTGTCTCAAACCCAAAAAAATAAAGAGAAAAAATAAATAAAATTCCACAAATTTGGTAAAATATTCTTAGGTCATGTTGCATCAACAAAATCTTGTTATGTACAAGTCTCCCGTTTCTATCAAGGCAACAAATAAAATATAGTGTGGGAAGTGAAATTGTTGTGACCCAATTGAAAGCCCTTGAAGATCAAGGGATAGTAGGTGGGATGTGACAACTCCTTCATTGATGTCCTAAACCCTAAACCCTAACTTTTCCATGAACTTGTTCAAAGTTGCATCTAACTATGGCAAAGAATGAAACACATCCAAGTGGGGCTACTAACATCTTCCCTTAATGCAAACAAAAGCCATATATATAGGTCCAAACTACATAATTAATATCAAGATTTCATGAGGGGTTTGGATTTTATTATTATTATTTTTTTGAAGTTAGTTTTGAATTTTTGCTATTTTTGTGAATTTCTAAAATAAGTTGGGACAATTATATGTGCATTCCTTGCAATGTTGTTTGTTACACCCCCTCAATGCCCATCACAAAAGAAACATAAAAACAAAACATGCATGTTGTAACAAAAAGAAAAAAAAGGTCAAATAAACCCTAAACCATGTATCAACTACCATAGTACCTTGGCCACTTTGACACATGTTTGCCGAATAATTAAATAATTTCGAGGAATCCATTTCGACAAATGATATATTCCAAGATGTTTATTTCATCATATTCATCATTTTCAAAAAAATATCTTAATTAATTTATTATTATTATTATTATTATTGAAAATTTTAATATTTCTCAAAATAACATAATTAATGTTGAAATGGTCCTGGTACTATGGTATCAGCATGATTTTGCTTGTCACCCAAAGCCATGGGACCTAGAAGCCCCATTTTGGGGATCCTAAGTTGTAGAGTAAAAGAAAGGTTTCCACTAAGTACTTCCTATTATGCCCCTTTGTTATTTATTAATTTATTTGAAATTTTCCTGCTTTTCTTTTTCTTTTCAAAATATTATAATAGCTAGTTTTATGGCTCTTTCAAGTCCAATGAATGAATAAATAAATGAATGTGCCGATTACTAATTACATCTCTACTTGGATGAATTGAAGTCCATTGTTAGGAGAAGCTGCACCCAACCCCCAATGGGTATCAGGGTGGTTCTTAGGGTTCAGAATCACTCTTATTCAAAAATCAAATACCCGGTTTGGATATAAAACCCTAGTTGTAAAAAAAAAAAAAAAAATCAAATAAGCACTTTGGACACATAATCGTGGTTCTCAATTTGTTGAAAAGTAAAAAATTAACCTCCTAGAAATTCCTTTGTGAGTTATTTCATGAAACTTGCAACCTTGGATCCCATCCCAGGTAAAAAAGTTGGGTACTCGGGTTAATCCTTTGATATGGGTTCTCAAGAAGTGCATAACATGGATTTGAGAGCAATTTCCAACACTTGCTAAATGGGCATGAAGAACCCACCCAATTCTTGCACACCATTATTACACACAATCTGACATTTGACGGTTCGGTTTCTTTCTTTATGCACTGAAAGATTTTGTTGTTGTTGTTAGTTCGTTTCATTATTATTATTATTTATTTTATTTTTTTTCCTGGTAATGTTGTTGAAAATCAATCAAAGAATGACTTTGTCAAAATGAAATTTGATTTTCTTAAGCCTTTTTTTTTTGTTTAATGCTATGAACTGCAAAAATAACCCAACAAATCATGGCCCATCATCACACAACAAAAGGTTTGTTAGTGAAAATTTGCTATAAGAATAATGTGGGAGTAGGTAACTACTAAGAGAATCTCCACGAGTCCTCAATATGTGACCCTGCAAAAATGTTTTTCACATCCAAGTGTTAGTTATTTACTGTTTTGCAACCCCCACCCATCAAACTGAATCTGGGACAGCAAATGGGTGGGGTAGTAGTACTACTGATAGCAAACCACCTGGACGAATCATTATGATCGGCCAATCCGAAACACTGAGCAACAGTCAGTCAGATCATAGTTATTACACTCTTTTCTGCTTGCCCCTGCACACCTTGCTGTGCCTTTCACCAGCCACCGCAAACTTTGTGCACAGTATGCTATGATAAAACTATTTTCCTGAGCCAAACCGGCATGATTTGACTTTTCTTCGTCCAATTTTACTGTGCAGTACCACATACTTACTGAGCACCGCTGGACATGCTCTAAGTACCCCGCCTCATAACTGAATGAAATTTTTGCTACAATCAAGCTCCACTAATCAACGTGCTACAAGAGAAACTTTTGCCTCTGCTAGGCCGAAAATTCCAAGTTTGGAAAACGTCCAAGCAGCCATGAAAACACAAGGGTCTCTCATATCTGAGGTTCCACCCTTCATATTTTATAGTGAAAATTTTCTGCCTTGTGGTTTACACTTTACACTTTGACTAAGGCGTGACACTAGTGTGAGTGTCGCCAATTTCCACTCTTTCCGCTCAAGTGCCACTTGCACCACTGAGTTTATTTATTGACCCGGTAGGTAGCTCACATGAAAACCACCGAAGCCCTTTGCAAAGGTGCCTTACTCTATACACAATAACAACTCATGTTAATTTCTTTAGTATCAAATGAATCGTTCACTAATATATATGTATATATTTATATATTTCAAATAGAGTTTGTGATTATTTTAAAGTGGATATAAGAGTTCTCATAAAGAATTTCACATGATAACGATATGAGTATAAAATAAACGGTATGGGTTCAATGAAGTCTGATATTTGACAACTTTACGCAACCAACCAACGTCCTCTTTAAAAATGTAGTAACTTTTGCAAAGAGGTAACCCACCTCTTGTTGAATAGGAGACTTTTCTCGTTACCTAGTTGTCACAACATTCACATGTAGAACTCTTGGACACACATCTTCATTGACATGGCAATTTCCTTTTCATATTTTAGAGACAAAACTTGTATGTGAATAGTGTACCAAGGAACACATGGAGGTTTAGCATTGAGTAACCAACACTTCAAGGACTTATATATATAAGTCCTTGAAGTGTTGGTTACTCAATGCTAAACCACCATGTTACGTGGGACCACCCATTTTTATTTTCTTTTTTGGGGAACCCACGTTTTCAAATAAAACATACTTATTTTTGCAAAATAAATATTTTAATTAAAAAAATAAAAATCAATTGAAGATCAAAAAAATTTAAGATAAGAAAAGAGAATGAAAATATATGATACTTAATAAAATTATTCACAAAATAATCCTAACTTCAATGAGCTTTCATTCTATGTCATCATGCTTTCCAAGCTATCCATAAAGTGAGAATCACCCTTCAAAACTAAGGTTATGCACTCTAGATAATCCTAGGTTTTTGCTAATCTTAGATAGCACCCAAGGTAAGGGTATGTAGTCCCCTATTGCACTAAGAATCAATTCTAGATAGGCTTTCTAAATGATCCTTACATATCCCTTAACTTAAGAAATCCCTAACAAACTTTTAAAATAAACTTTATGTATCACCTAAATAGTGTTTTTGATATACCATAACCCATCTAGACTCCTAAATACACATAGGCAAAGACATAAGATATGAGAATGAACATGGTTTGCTCACACAATACAAGAAATATTTGTTTTTTTTGATACAAGAAATATTTGTTTTTTTTGGTAAGGTATGGGTGTTGGAAGTTGTGCCATGAAAAACTAATTTATTCATTTGTTAATTCTTTAGGTAGGGAGAGAGAGGCCCATAAGTTACCATAAGAACCTCTTCATAAATCTCAAGCCAACCAAGCTCAAGTTTTACGACAAATCAGATATTCAACAAGGGGTGTGTCACAAGGTAGCCTTGCCATTTACCTTAAAAAGCATTTTAAGGCAAAAGACGAATTATGAAAATTCAAATATTTCACCATGCAAAAATATAATCTTTAAAAAAAAATCCTCTAAAAAAAAAAACCAAAATCCTTCAAGATATTATTAATAACTCTTTAATTAATCTCAAGTTTCAAACACAAGCCAAATTATCATGTTTCAAAAATCCTCATATAAAAAATAAAATAGACCTATTATTTATTATTACCTAGGGGCCAAACTCCCCGAAGCTACTATACTCTATAATGAATCTAAACACAATATCCTTGCCTTTGAAGGCATCTTTCAAGGCATACTCAATAGATATGAACATATGGGTTTATAGGGTTTAGGGTTTAGGTTTAAACCCTAAACCCTAAACACACAATTCATATTGCTTTGCTCACTAAGATGCTTCTTAAGGAATGGAAATAATAACTATGGTACTTTGAGTGACCTTGGATCTTCAATGTGGTCTTACCAATTCCCTTTTTCCCAAGGTTTGTTAGACCTTAACTTAACTAAAACCCTAAAGGTCTAAACCCCTAAAGGCTTTTAGGGTTTAACCCTAACGAATGCAAAACAAAAAGGATGTTATTTTTGCTAATTGAATTTGGATATGCTATTAAGTGAATATGTGAAAAATCATGAAATATTTAAACTACTTAAGTACACTGTAGAAATGAACCAAGCCAAACATATCGGATTGGCCAAGACGAGCTCCGTTTTAAATAAAATTTGGGTCATTTACAATCGGCTTTTAATCTAGACATTCGACCGTAAGACGAACAAAAACCGGAAAAAAAACAACACGTAGGTATGCGGAATGAATTTCAACATTGAGATGTATTATATAGTCACATTGGCTCCTCTGGAAATTCCTCTCACAATAAAATATCGAACAAAATAATAATATATTTCACCCAAAAAAAATAGTCAAAGAACAATGATGGATTAAATGCTTTATATATGTATGCATACATGGAGGCATGGTGCATGGCATATACTCGCCGTGCATGGTGTCGAGGGGCACGCAAGTGCGTGATTGGGGGGGGGGGGGGGGGGGGGGGGGGGGGGCACCCAAAGGGGGGGGGGTGAAGGAGGGGGGAAAAAAAAGAGGGGGGGGGGGGCCGGGTCGGACGAACACACAAGCACCAAACAA
>Ga0116229_10002093_pt1 | contig 32044 bp, 24 predicted proteins | sample S1TSphgellanicum_3_FD_87313 | JGI IMG/M metagenome (GOLD analysis project Ga0116229, IMG submission 87313) | Host-associated microbial communities from peat moss isolated from Minnesota, USA - S1T2_Fc - Sphagnum magellanicum MG | ecosystem: Host-associated > Plants > Peat moss > Unclassified...
CCAAAAGACCAATAATACCATGTCACAGACATCGCTACACTCTTGGGGGTAAAATCATTCCAAAACACATTTGCGAAATCATAGATTTCGCAAACTTTTAGCGGCATTCTGAGAATCCCAAAAAGTTTGCGTGGTTTCCGATATAAGATCTAACGCAAACTTGTTGGGATTCTCAAAATGCCGCTAAGGGTTTGCGATGGACCTTATTTCAAAAACCGATAGACTTTTGAGTCGATTCGCTAAGTCGTTGCGGCGATGGGTTTGTTGCAAATAGTTTCCGATGTAATGTCAATCACAAACGGTATATAGAAGCAGTTACAATCGTAAAAGGTTTACGATTGTATCAAGTTCGAGAGTTGTGAAGGACTTGTGATTGTACGGGTGCGAATGTTATAGTATCGCAAAGGCTTAACAATTTGCGAGGAGTTATGGTTCGCAAATGCGGGTTTTCGGAAACTTCTTTCTTTGTTGTTTGCAATGATATGTGGATCGCAAAATAACCCCCTATTGTTGTAGTGGCTACAAGAGAACATGATAAACAATACCAAATGCCGACAAGAACTTGAGTGAGTTCTAGCTTGGGACAGAATAGATGGTATCCACCATTACAATTATCTCAAAGCAGCATTTGATCAACATCATTTGTCTTCTAACATATTTAACATGGATAGTCAAGTGGAGGAATCCAAGTCGACATGATGATGGTAGGATCCAAGTTCGATAGGTCGCAGGGCGCATAGTTTTTGGAATGATCCCATATTGTGCGTCCATCAACTCCTTACAACTCCAACACACCTAAGGGCTTGATCGCCTTAATCCTAAAGATAGTGCGACTTGAAGAAATGTTTAGAGTATCATTAAGTTACCACTAAAAATACACAAAGTCACCAACATCAAATTGTTTCACCTTAGGTTTGTAACTGCCACCTCATGTGTGTGCATACCATAAGGTGTCTCGATGTTGTGCAATGAACAAGTTCTCCATGGCCATGGGCATAACCTTCCTGAATAGAGTAGCCTTCTCTGCGATGACCCTAGCCTAAGTGGCTGGGGAGTCCAAGTCGACAACTTGGTCCATTTGAGCAATAATGGAAAAAGGTGGAATGGGATGTCTCCCAAAAAGTAGAAAATAAAAAGCAAAATGAGACAAAGAGGCGTGTTTGGACATCATGTAACCCAAGGCGATGTGAGGTAGGGCCAGGTCCCAATCCTCTTTGTTCCCAGTAAGGCAAATCTTCCAAAGACCTTTCTTGCATGTCTGAACCATCCTCTCTACAAGGCCATCAACTTGGGGATGATCCCTTGAAGTCCTATAATAGTCAATGAGAGCATGATTAAGTAGGTCTTGGAATTTTCCTTGAATTCTGATCCTTGATCAATAAGGCACTCAACACAAGCCCCAAACTTACTTAGGACCTCTTGTAAGAAAGCTCGACTAGTGCTGTGTGATGACTTATCCGGCAACGTAACAAGCTCGACCCACTTTGAAAAAATGTTCAATCATAATCATGATGTAAACATTACCTTTAAAGGTTTGTGGTAATTCTCCAACTAAATCACATGATTAACAATAAAACATGCCCTAAATAGGGAGTGGAGAAAGCGTGAGCTATCAAAAGGAAAAGGAAGTTCTCATTTTATCACATTGTTCACACCTAGTAATGACATTTCGGACATGAGCATACATACCTCTCCAATGGTAATGAGGAGCGAAAAGGCTATAAGTATGTTTAATTCCAAAATGTCCAAGCTCCGAATATACCTTCTGAATAAGACTAGGCCGTTCATGTGGTGAAGGAACCACTATGATGCCTTGTGGTAAGCATTGAACGAAATGATTGTCCCTCCATGAATAACGTTTAGATCGTTATTATATGTGATCCCGTTGACTTGATATAACTTGGGTATTCCCCCATGCTAAAGAGACCTCAGAGTGTCCAAGTCCTCCCATATATCCACAATGGGATGCTCAACCAGGTTACATTGTAATAATGGAAGATAACTAAATGCATAAGATACATGTATTGTTCGAATCTAGTCGAAGTCTTGCCTGGCTTCTAAGAAATCTTCAAAGGTAGTGAGGGGGTCTTTACAACATGGTATCCGCGTTCTAATGTGTAATACCAGGTCGGTGAATAACCTTGAACTCATACTCCTAAAGTATAAGCACCCAACAAGTTAACTTACCAGTAAGCTTATGGTTGGTCATCAACCATTTGATAGGTTAGTGGTCAGTATATAAAATGAACTTGGTGCCATAAAGATAGGGCTTGAAATGTATGACGGCCCATACAAGAGTAAGACACTCCCCCTCGTATGAAAAGTAGTTATTCTCAACCTTGTTGCTTCGGGATGCATAAACAATAACATATTCCTTGCCTTCCTCATTAAATTGGCCAAAAATAACACCAACACTAAGAGCACTTGAGTGAGTGTGTAGAATGAAAACCTTGTTAAAATCAGGTCTTCTCAAAATGGGGAACTTTGAAAGTTTTTCCTTATTTGTGTTGAATGTCCGTAGGAACCACCCTTGAGCTTTCAATAGCTTGGTGTAAGCTATCTCCTCTTCATCTCCCTGTATCCATTCATGGCTAGCTTGTTGGATGTAGGAAATAGTGTGTGCTTCCTTGAGCATACAATGGTGAGCCATAGGACTATGGTTCCTATGTCAATAAAAAGGTATGTATCCAAAGCGGTGGCCATCAGTCTCCTAATCCATTTAGTAGTACACATGCTCAAACTAGTTGTCAATTGTGAAACCTGGAAATTGGCATTCCATAAGCTAATTAATGGAAAATTGTGGGTTTTCCTGATGTACATGTACTCGTGGGATACAAAAATTTGATGCCCTAATAACTTGTGGTGTAATAGTCTCCTCCCCCTTCGCTAACAAGGTGCGTTTGACACACCCCCAAGCTCTTTAATGGACTCAAATGTGAGTCTTGACACACCCCCAGGCTCTTTAATGGATTCAAATGTGAATCTAGATTGAAAACATCGAAAAAGTAAAGAGTTAGGGCACGCTCCCTGGCTCATAGCACTTTGAAGGGTAGAGGGGCATGCTGGAGCTCTGAGATGGGACTAAGAAGAATGACAAGCATTTAATCACTCACTCATATTTGCACAAACCAAACAAGAAGTTGGTGAGTGCATAATTGAAACACTTTTGGTGCTAAGACAAGCCACGGGCAAACTCAGATTCATAAGACTCACCATGGCCTGGACTTGGGGGAAGCCACCACCTTCCACTTTATAGTATATTATGTGCCTCTTCATGAGGCCCACATCCAAATGGCTTTTTGTCCCAGGAGTCCCGAAATTGCCAAAGTCCAGACTCCCGCAACTTTGGCGCCCCATAACTTTGTGTGCAGACCTCCGATCAAGATGAGGTTTAAAGCAAAATTGTAGCCCTGATCCAGAACTTTTCAACGTATATAATACGCCACATGTACACAAGGAAATCGGGTCAATTCCTGACTTTTAGTGGTTAGGAGTCAAATTGCCAATTTGACTTCCGGCCTTTTTTGGGGTCATAACTTGTGTTTCAGATGTCCAAATGAGTGATGCGAACCCATTTTAAACATCTATGTTTTAATAGCTTTCTAATGATATAAAGAACTCCTCAAGCCATTGGGTTTTGACCGTTGTAATCACTCTCTAAACATTCAGAAGTCCATCAGGACTCCAACTCCCCACATGTGGGTTCACTTGGGAGTGTGAAAGTTCTTTCCTTCACATTCTTTTGCACTCCCGGGGGCATGGGAATGTGACTTCTTGACTTAGTCTTGGCCCGCACCCTTGCAAGCCCTTTGCCTTAGTCGCGAGCCAAAGGCTAGGATCGCGACAAGTCCAAACTGAAGATAGCGAAAAAGCAAGGAGTCGAGGCACGCTCTCTGGCTCGCAGCACTTTAAGGGGTAGAATATCATGCTTATCGCAACCCCACTTTGAGGGAAGTGTGAAGTCGCCATTCACACTCCCGAAAATGGGACTTGGGAATCCTCCGGGACTCCCAAAAACTTAGAATGCGATTACAAGGGTCAAAACACCTTGCATCATGGTGTTCTTTATATTGTTGGAAAGGCCTTGAAGTGTAGATGTCCAAAATGGCCTCGCATGAGCCATTTGGACATCTGTAGCATAAGTTATGGTTGAAAGAAGGGTCGAGAGTCAAATTGGTAGTTTGACTCCCGACCACTAAAAGTCAAGAATCGATTCGATCCCGGTGTGTGCAGGTGGAGTGCGACACACTATTGGAAAGCTTTCAAGGAAAGCTACAAGTTTGCTTGAGATCTCGTCCCGATCAGAGGTCAAAGCGAGAAGTTATGAACGCCCAAAGTCCCAGGAGTCTAAACCGGGACAGTTTCGGGACTCCACTTTGGGAGTCCCAGGAAAAGTGTCATTTGGATGCAAGTGTAGCGGAGAAACGCAGAGAATACTATATGGGGGAAGGTGGTGGCTTCCCCCGAGTCCGGGCCGTGGTGAGTCAAGTGAGTCTAGAGTTTGCCCGTTACTTGTCCTAGCATCAAAGGTGTTCTAGAATGTGAACTAACCAACTTGTTGGTTGGTTTTTATGCAAGTTCAAATGAGTGATTAGCTTGTCACTTCTTCTTAGTCTTATCCCAGAGCTCCCAGCACGCCCCTCACCCCCCTTTAATGCTGGAAGCTGGGAGCGACACTAAGTTCCAACTACTTCTGCTCTTTAACATAGTTGGACCCCTTTTGGGTCTAACTAGGAACTTGGGGGCGCGTTAGTGTTGGAACTCCAGGATGAGACTAGGAAGAGTGACAAGCATCAACTACTCACACGAACCTACACAACACCAACACAAGGTGATTAGTGCATAATCAGAACATTTTTTATGCTAGGACGAACCACGGGCAAACTCGGACTCATAAGACTCATCACAGATTGAACTTGAGGGAAGCCACCACCTTCCCCCCTTATAGTATACTTTGTGCCTCTCCACAAGGCCCACATCCAAATGGTTTTTTGACCTAGGACTCCCAAGTGGGAGTCCCGAAATTGCCAAAGTTGAAACTCTCGCAAGCCCCATAACCTTGTGTGCAAACCTCCGATTAAGATGAGGTCTAAAACAAAGTTGTAGCCCCTCATCGAGAGCTTTTCAATGGTATGTCACATGCTACCTACACACAAGGAAATTGGGGTGATTTGTGACTTTTAGTGGTTGGGATTCAAATTGCCAATTTGACTCCCGACCCTTCTTTTGGCCATAACTTATGTTTCAAATGTCCAAATGGGTCATGCAAGCCCATTTTAGACATCTATGTTTCAATAGCTTTCCAATGGTATGAAAAAATCCTCAAGCCATTGGGTTTTGACCCTTGCAATCACTCTTTGAGCATTCAGGAGTCCATTGGGACTCCAACTCCCAACATGGGGAGTTTATTTGGGAGTGTGAGGGTTCTTTCCCTCACACTCTTTTGTACTTCCGGGGACTGCCAGGCTTAGTCTTGGCCCACACCCTTGTAAGCCCTTGCTTTGGTCGCGAACTCAAGGTTAGGGTTGCAATAATGTTCTTCTTCCGTGTTAAGAGCACGAAAAGATTGTGGCATGACTGTTCGAGCTCTTCTAGCCTTGGTAATAGGACTTGAACCAGATACAAGTCCATTAGTCTGAATTACCTACTTAATGGCAGAAACTCTGGGTGCCACACTAGCCTCTTATGCTACAAAATGGGAAGGGCAAAAAGAAGTGGCATATTCTGGTGTGAGACTAGAATTGTGTGCACTGGAAAAAACCTATTCCCCAACCATGGCATTGTGTGAGAGGCCATAGAATGACCTAGGAGGTCCCTCCCGTGATCCTGAACCCTGTAGAGGTTGGGCATGACTAGCTGGTTAGGAAGGCTTGTTTTTTAGATTAGCAAGTTGGGCCCTCAATGAATCCAATTCATTTTGCAAAGTTTGGACTTCAACAACATGGGCTTGAAGCACCTCCCTTTTGTGAGCATTGTGCTCCTTTTTTTTAACATTTTTACTAGAATTACCCTTAGTGGGGAAAGCCTAAGTGGAAGGTTGAGGTGCCTTGGTTTTTGGTTGAGGGGCAACGGAAGATGCTAGCAGATTTTGCCGTGGTAATTAGAGTTGTTTTCGTTCCGGAAACTTGGCAAAACAAACAGCTTCCTGATGTCCCTTTTTCCCACAAGTAGTTGCAAGAAGGTAGGATGGATGTAGTCTAGTGCACTGCTTTAGCCCTTGAAGAAGAATGTGATGATCTAGTTGGTGCAGCTAGTGGAGGCTTAGGCCTTGAATGTGATGGAGGCCTCATAGTACTGGCCTCATAGTGTGCATGAACTAATTCTAACTTTTTAGAAATGTTGTACACATCTAGCAAAGTGTACAAATCTCCAAATTCTACAAAAACCCATTGTAAAACCTGTGGATGGAGTGTTGAAGTACTTTCCTACGAACAGAGATACCGATGGGTAACTTTCAAGTTTGTGATGCTCTAAGTATCCTCTTTGAGCTTGAGAAGCCTAGTATAAAACATCTTGAAGGTTTCATCCTTTTGCCGAAAGAAGGTGACGAGCTGTAGAATTTTTTTAGAATTTGTAACCGAAAATTCGAAGTCAAGAACTTGAAAAAATTCCCCCACTGGATTAGCAAAAGTAGGTGCATCGATGATGAGAGGATTGTTTGTGTTAGCAACAACAAGTTGTTAAAGAAAAAGGTTTATTGAAGTAGGTACCGAATCTGAATTATTGGGCACAATCCCATGATGTGCAATGGCAGCTTATAGTGCAGCTTGAAAAGCAATGGTGATGGTTGTGGCATCAGTTGGATTGGGGATTTGGGTGACACCCAAAATCTTCGAAAAATGTTGCTTAAAAACATCCAATGCCTCATAGTGCACATAACGGGCCAGTTGTTTGAATGCAAACACCTGGGTGTAATTAGTGCCATATTTGAGCTCTAATTCACAAACCACAGTTGAGAAAGTTGCCTTGAACTCCCTCAAAGAAATGGTACATGGCCTTTCTTTGAACTTCTCAATTCTCCCAAAAACATTATTGACCTCCATGGTATATATTGGTGTAGAGGTAATGACTTGCAGCAAAATATACGGTGATGGTCTGAAAGCTAGTGCGGCAACATGCGTACCCCATTGATTAACCCCTCCAAATGGATTCAGATGTACTATTGATGTAGTGTAACCTGAACTTGAATTCCTTGTAGGAGTTGTACTAGATGACAATGGCATTGTAGACGATTGATGGTATTGTCGTGAAGATCTTGAGCTCAAACAAATCGGCTCAAATGATTGTGTGTTACTTTGTAGCTGATACTTACTCACTCCCAAGCTCCTTGATAGACTCCAATGTAAGTCTAAGGTGAAAACAACGAAAGAGTAAGGAGTAAGGGCTCGCTCCTTGATTCGTTACACTTCAAAAGTAGAGGTGTGTGCTGGAGCTTCGGGATGGGGACTAGGAAGATTGACAAGCAACTCAATTACTCACATGAACTTGCACAAACCAAAGAACAAGTTAGTTAATGCATAGCTAGAGCACTTTTGGTGCACGGACGAACCACGCGCAAACACGGACTCACAAGATTCACCACGGCCCAAACTTGGGGGAAGCCACCACCTTCCCCCTTATAGTATATTATATGCCTGGCCACGGGGCCAACACCCAAATGGCATTTTGTCTTGGGACTCCCAAGTGGGAGTCCTGAAATTCTCAAAATTGGGAGTCTCGCAACTTTGGAGGCCCATAACGTTATGTGAAAACCTCCGAATGAAATGAAGTCTAAAGCAATGTTGTAGGCCTTGTTGAGATCTTTCCAATGGTATGTGTCACGCCACCTACACGCAAAGAAATCGAGGTAATTCCCAACTTTTAGTGGTCGGGAGTCAAATTGGCCAATTCGACTCTTGACCCTTCCTTTGACCATAATTTATGTTTTAATTATCCAAATGGGTGATGCAAACCCATTTTAAACATCTAAGTTTTAATAGCTTTCCAATAATATAAGGAACTTTTCAATCCAATGAGTTTTAGCCCTTACAATTGCCCTCTGAAAATTTGGGAGTCCATTGGGACTCCAACTCCCAAAGTGAAAGCTCATTTGGGAGTGTGGGGGTTCATTCCCTCACACTCTCTTGCACTCCTAGGAGCATGAAATGTGACTCCTAGGCTCATTCTTGGCTCATACCTTCACAAGTCCTTGCTTTGGTCACGAGCCAAAGGCTAGAGTTGCGATAAATACCTTGATTTTAGTTGAGTCGTAACGTTTTCATTCGAGGACATGGTGTTGTCCCATGCCCCAAAATTTTGTAGCAATACATAACACTAGCTACAAAATTCTAACACAACCTATGCAATTACATGCAATCATAAAGGAAACTAAAATGTGAAGTGTTTAAAAAAATGTACCCTAAATAGCTTTTAGTTTCTATAATCACTAGTGCTAAATGACGAAATAGAAGAAGAAAGATTTGTATATTTATGTATTAATAAGATTACATATGTGTATGTATTAATACAAAAATAATGTAGATATATGTATTAATATGAAATATGTAGATGTATGTATTAATACAAGAGTATGTAGATGTAAGTATTAATTTTTAAAAACTTATATATAATCTTGAAGAATACGTACATACGGCATGTTGACAGGGATGAATGGCGATGGATGAACGTCAATGGACAAACGTCAATGGACAGAAGGGCAACGACAATGCGATGGATGGCAGATGGTGACACAACGAACAGCAAACAACAATGAGACGCGATGGCCACAACGCTGTAAAGCGATCCACGTCTGCAAGGTCTACAATGATGGTAGACAACGACACGATGGCCATGGCTTTACAAAACGACCCGCATCCACGAGCTCTACAGCGATGGCGGATGGTGATGCAACGACCACGTCGACATTATAAACCGTCCATGAGCTCTACAACGATGGCGGATGGCGACGCAATGGCCATGGCACTATGAGGTAATAAAGTCTGCACTTAAGCAAGATGACAACATTAAAGCTTAGTAGAATTTGACGGCCTTCATGTTCCAATCCAAAGCGCACCATTCCATTCTCCCGGCTCCAAGCCTAACAGTTTGCTTTGCGACGGTTTTGAACAAAATCGTGCCAAGGCCTCATCCTCACGATGCGCCTCTTGTCAGCTGTGGATCAAAAACAAGAATCAGTGTCAAGGTCTTCCTTCTGAGGTTTTATGATATTCAATTCTCTCACCATTGACCGATTATGCACAACATTCAGAGCGGAGTTGTGTTCGGTTTTAAAGCTTTAAATTAGTTGACGATGTTCGTCGCTGTTGGAGACATTTGTTGCATTAGTGCGACATAATTCCTTAATGCCTTACAGAAGGAAGTCTTTCTGTTCTAATTCCAATATGGCGACATCAGTGGTGGACATCAACAACAATGGCAAAGCTACAGTGACTGTGTGACTCGCCACTAGTAAGGACGTGTCCGCCATTATTGTTCTTGTTCGCAAACTTGAAAATTACGAGAAGCTTGCACACATATGAAAGGTAACAAATGCAAAACTATTAGAGTCGAGTATCTGGAAGCAAAACTACTAGAGTTGAGTCTCTGGAAGCAGCCATCGTTCCAAGGACCTATGGTTTTGATGTTCGAGGTGGTGGCCCTGTAGAGTGAAGACGAACAACAAAAGTGAGACCAACAAGGAGTAATAATGCAAGGGGGGGGGATTAAGAAAAATTTGTTGCTTTCAACATTAAACGACAAAAAACAGTTTTTTTATAATTAAATTGGTATCATATGTACTCTTTCAAATGTACACAACATTAACGCTCATTCAATCAACTTGTAGTTCTGGCGATGCGACCACATGGCACCTCGACCAAGCACACTTGCCTATTTTTAACACTCTACATTTCACTCTTAGTGTTGGGGGGGGGAAGAGGTACCATGTAATTGGACTCAAGTTGTTTTTGATACAACTAGAGGTACATCAGATTCTGGAGAAATAATTACAACCTTTTATGAATCTATGCAATTGGATAATGAAAAACCCAATTCATTAGGTTTTTCAAACACACTCTCTAACTCCATTCCATGTGTTTCCAACTACCCTTTCATTATGGGGAACCAATTCACCAAAAAGGAAAGAGACTAGGTCACAAACTTGGTCACATATTTGTTAATTAAGTATGAAAATGTGTTTGCATTCTCAATGAAAGACTTAGGTAGGTGTAAGACCATGTAGTTCTCTATAGACCTTACAGATGAGACACCCATCTATTGGAGGAAGCATAGGTTGTGTAGGCATGAATGGGAATTGGTAGATGAAAGATGTAAAAAGTTCCATGAAGTTAGTCTCATTCAACCATCAAGTTTTGATTTCGTAGCCGCTATAGTAATGCCAACAATGAAATATTCAACTGGATTATGGACTGAAAAAAGGATGTGCAAGGATTATAGGCCTTTGAACCTAGTTACACCTCAAGACAAGTACCCCATGCGCATCCCTGAAGAATTGTTTGATAACATTGAAGATTCAAACATCTTCATAATTATGGATCTAAGGCAAGGCTTCAACCAAATTGTGCTCCCTGTGAAGGATCGTAAGAAAACGACATTCCATAGAAGTAACAAGTTATGGGAATGGCTTATGATGCCTTTTGGATTGAAAAATGCACATGTTTTCTTTCAACGAGTCATGGACCAGGTTCTCAAAAGGGCTCATTTCCTGAAATGCTACATAGATGACATCCTAGTGCATAACAAGGGACTCGTACAACACTTGGCTCATCTTGAGGAGTTATTCAAGAGGCTCCATGAAATTAATATGAAGATCCATCCTAAAAAATGTGAGTTTGTTATCACCTCAGTAGTCTACCTTGGACATAGAATTTTGCCAAATTGTATTATGGCTCATTGGGCGAAAGTAGTAGCCATTTTGGAGATGCCGAATCCTACTGATGTTCACACTTTGAAGTGTTTCATCAGACTATGTAATTAATACAAGATTTATGTCCAAGACTTCATTACTATTGCCCATCCTCTCTATGCATTGTTAAAGAAGGATGTTGCTTGGACATGAAGCGAAGACGCTCAGGAAGCTTTGAACACACTCAAGGAAAAGTTTTCAGAGTTCCCCATTTTGAAAAGATCTAATTTCAGCAAGGTCTTCGTTCTACACAGATTGGAGTGCTCTTGGTATTGGTGATATTCTTAGTCAACTTGATGAAGAAAGCAAGGAATATGTTATCGCTTATGCATTTTGAAACAACAACAAGGCTGAGAGCAACTACTCTTCATACAAAGGGGAGTGTCTTGCTGTTGTATGGGCCGTCATACATTTCAGGCCCTATATTTGTGACATTAAGTTCACTTTGTATACCGACCACCAACCTATCAAGTGGTTGATGACCAACCATAAGCTTACTAGTAAGTTAGCTCGTCGAGCACTTATATTTGAAGAATATGAATTCAAGGTTATTCATCGACCTAGTATTACACATCAGAATGCGAATACCATGTTGCGGGCACGCGCCTCTACCCCTCAAAGTGCTGTGAGCCAGGGAGCATGCCCCGACTCCTTACTTTTTCGTTGTCTTCAATCTAAACTCACATTTGAGTCCATTAAGGTGCCTGGGGGTGCGTCATTATATGTGGTATTTGGGGGGGGTTCATTATGAAATATTGGGAATTGTTGGTGGAATTGCCATGATAAATTAATTGGGTCAAGAGAGCGAAGCCCGAGAAAACCTAATTCCTCATGGTCCATAATCTAATGTGATTAGGTTAAATGGAAGTTTATTGACTTCATAATTGTTATACTATTTTGTATTAATGCATAATATTTCCAAATTGTATTTCTTCATTGTTTTTTTAGTAGTAGAGGCAACAGTAGGTAGCCCTTTCTTTTTGGTGACACCACCCAATGTGAGAAGAGGATCACTTTCCATGATGTTCTACAAGATGCCTTTGCATCTATCATGAGGGATGCAAGATTTCATGTTTTATGTGAAAACATTCATGTTTTTTCGTCACCTACCTTTTCGTCTTTGTGTTAATAAGTTGACATTGTGGTTTTCAATGGATGGTGTTTCAATGTTGCTTGATGTCGTCACCGTTGACACCATTTGAACAAATTTGGTTTTGCAAATAACTTTACCTTGTGGGGTTGCATGACAGTTGTGGTTCGGGCTAAAGATGGCTTTTATTGATCAATACATAGCAAACATATTTTTCCTTCTAGCCATAAAGGTCATTGGGTGTTTGCATTAACAAGTCGATAATTTTTTCATCAATGTGCTAACATGATGTGGAAAGCAAAGGGCATTTTCATATCTTCATTGGTCCCCTAGATGCATCAACATCGTAATAGATGTTTATTTTTTGTTTGATGGATAACTAAGATTATGTGTGTTTAATGAAGTACATATGAAAAAAACAAACATTCCTACATTATAAAAACATTAATAGGCATGGATGTGCAACATTTGACCATGCATTCAATACCACCATTTGCCACATGTATCTAATATTTTTGTATGTATATCCAACATTCGACAAATTTCAAAAAAATTCAAATTTACATCGATATTAAATATTATGAAAAAAGAAACGATTTTTTTAAAAAAATCATTTTTAAATTACAAATCTAATGTTGTTATTTCAATAACACCCCAATCCTTAGGCGCACATAATCACCCAACATCGGTTGATCAATGCACCCACTGGTTTTACCCATTATAAAGCACAAGTGAAGGTTATCATGAACCTAAACATATCAACATAATGAGGCATAGGATGGGGGAGAGTTCTTATGTTTACTCCTTATGACTAAGAGAGGTTTAGGGTTTATTTATAGGGTTTAGATCCCCCTCCCACTTTTAAGGACTACGCATAAAATCTCTTTTTTTTTCTCAAATGAATATTTGGAGATATAAAGTGACGCGCTTCCAAGTCCTTTGTTAGCCCCAAGTTGGGGCTAAGTCACTCAAGTTGCAGAAGTATGGGGAACTCGGGGCACATTCACAGCTTCCAGCACTAAAGGGGGTGAGAGGGGCATGCTGAAAGCTCCGGGATTAAACTAGGAAGAGGGACAAGCTTACTTAGTTATTGGTCATACATCCAAATCCAACCAACAAGTTGGTTAGAACTCATTCTGCACACTTTCAGTGTTGGGACAAGCCACGAGCGACCTTGGACTCACTTGACTCACCACGGCCCGGACTCGGGGGAAGCCACCACCTTCCCTTATATAGTATTCTCTGCAACTTTCCACCGCACTTGCATCCAAATGGCTCTTTTTCCCGGGACTCCCAAAGTGGAGTCTCGAAATTGTCCTAGTTTGGACTCTCAGGACTTTGGGCATTCATAACTTCTCGCCCCGAGCTCGGATCGGGACGAGGTCTAAACCAAAGTTGTAGCTCTCCTCAAGAGCTTTCCAAGGGTGTGTTGCACTTGACCTGCACGCACCTGGATTGGGTCGATTCTTGACTTTTAGTGGTCGGGAGTCAAATTGCTAGTTTGACTCCCGACCCTTTTTTTGACCATAACTTGTGCTACAGATGTCCAAATGGCTCATGAGAGGCCATTTTGGACATCTACAATTCAAGACCTTTTCAACGATATAAGGAACGCCTCAATGCAAGGTGTTTTGACCCCCATAATCACGCTCTGAGTTTTTGGGAGTCCCGAAGGACTCCCAAGTCCCATTTTCGGGAGTGTGAGTGGCGACCTCACACTTCCCTCAAAGTGGGGTTGGGACAAGTAGCTTGGAGTGCAACTTGAAAGGCGGTGACCATGGTTGTGGAATCAACTGGATTGGGGATCTAGGTGATGCCCAAAATCCTAAGAAAATGTTATTCGTAGACATCCAATGCTTCATAGTGCACATAACTCGTTCGTTGTTTGAATGCGAATGCCTTAATGTAATTAGCGCCGTACTTGAACTTTAATTCACAAACCATAGTTGAAAAAGTTACCTTCAACCCCCTCAAAAAAATGGTACCAGGCCTTTCACTGAACTTCTCAATCTTCCTAGAGGAACTACTGACCTCCATGGTATATATGGGTGTAGAGGTAACGACTTATAGCAGAATATATGGTGATGGTGTGAAAGCTGATGTGCCAACATGCATACCCCACTAATTAACCCCTCCAAATGGACTCTAATGTACTGTCGATGTAATGTAACCCGAACCTAAAATCCTGGTAGGAGTTGTATTTGATGATAGTGGCGTTGTAGATCCTTGATGGTACCGTTGTGAAGATTGTGAGCTCAAAGAAATTGGCTCAAATGATTATGTGTTACTTCATAGTTGATACTTTAACTCTGGTTGAACGGTAATGCTTTCATCATCCGAGGACATGGTGTTGTCCCATGCCCCAAAATTTTGTAACAATACAAACCACTAACTATAAAGTTCTAACATAACCTATGCAATTAAATGCCACCATAATGGAAACTGAAATGTGAAGTGCTTTAGAAAACGTACCCTAAGTAGCTTTCAGTTTTCTTAATCACTAGTGCTAAATGACAAAGTAGAGGAAGAAAAAAAAAATATTTATGTACTAATAAGATTACATAAATGTATGTATTAATACAAAAATAATGTAGATATATGTATTAATAGGAAATATGTAGATGTATTTATTAATACGAGAGTATGTAGATGTACATATTAATTTGAACAACCTCTATACAATCTTGAATAATATGTACATATGATTTGAAGAATATGGTATTAGATACGTATGTTCATAATACATACAATTTGAAAAATACGGTGCATCGATGAGGATGAATGACACACTCCCAAGTTCCTATTTAGACCCAAGATGGGACTAAGTTATTCAAACAGTGGAATTGTGAGGAGCTCAAGGCATGCTCTCAACTCTCAACACTAGAAGGGGTAAAGGGGCGTGCTGAGGCTCCGGGATGGGACTAGGAAGAGTGACAAGATTTAGTTACTTATTCAAACCTGCATCAAACCAACCAACAAGTTGGTTAGTTCACTTTCTGGAGCACCTTTAGTGCTTGGACAAGTCACGGGCAACTTTGGATTCACAAGATTCACCACAACCTGAACTCGGGGGAAATCACCACCTTCCCCCATATAGTATTTTCTGTGTCTCTCCACGGCACCTACATCCAAATGGCTTTTTGTCCTGGGACTTCCAAGGAGGAGTCCCGAAATTGTCTTGGTTTGGACTCCCGGGATTTTGCAAGGTCATAACTCTTTGTTCAGACCTCCAATTGGGATGAGGTCTAAAGAAAAATTTTATCTCTTTTCAAGAGCTTTCCAACGGTGTATCGCACTCCACTTGCACGCATCGGTGTCTGGTCGATTCTCGACTTTTAATGGTCAGGAGTCAAACTGCTAGTTTGACTCCCGACCTTTCATTTTGCCATAACGTGTGTTGCAAATGTCCAAATGTCCAAATGGCCCATGTGAGCCCATTTTTAACATCTACACTTTGATAGTTTTCCAATGATATAAAGAATATCCTAATGGGAGGTGTTTTGGCCCCTATAATCGAACTTTGAAGTTTTGAAAGTCCCAGAGACTCCCAAGTCCCAATTTTGGGAGTGTGAATTTCATCCTCACACTCTCTCAAAGTAGGGTTACGACAATGAATGGCGATAGACAGATGTTAATGGACGGAAGGGTGACGATGACATAACAAATAGCGGATGACGACGCAATGGATGGCGGAGTGACGACCACGATGTTGGAGAACAACTCACGTGTGTGAGCTTTGCAATGATGGCGAACAGCGACATGACGGCCATGGCGTTGCAGAGTGACCCATGCTCACGAGCTCCATAGTAATGGCGAACATCGGCGCAATGGCCACAACGCTACAAGGCAACAAAATCCACACTCAGGCAAAATGGCAGCACCAAGAGCTTGGTAGAACTTGATGACCTTCACATTCCAGTCCATAGTGCACCATTCCATTCTTCCGGCTCCGAGCCTGATAGTTTACTTTGCAATGGTCTTGAGCAAAATCATGCCAAGGCTTCATCCCCACTATGCGCCTTTCGTTGGCTGTGGATCAAAAACAAAAATATGTGTCAAGATTCTCCTTCAGAGGTCTTGTGAGATTCAATTCTCTCACCACTCACCGATTCTGCACAACGTTTGGAGTGGAGTTGTGTTCGGTTTTGAAGCTCTGGATTGGTTGACGATGTTTGTCGCTATTGGAGACATTTGCTACATCAATGCAGCATAGCTACTTGATTCCTTACATAAGGAAGTTTTTAACTTCTGACTCTAATATGGCGACGGTGGCGATGGACATTAGTAACAACGACAAAATTATAGGGATTGTGCAACTTGCCACTAGTAAGGACGTGTCCGCCATTACTATTCTCACAGACTATGAAAAGCTTGCACACATATGCGAAGTAACAAATGCAAAACTACTAGAATCGAGTATTTGGAAGCAAAACTACTAGAGTTGAATATTTGGAAATAGCTAGCGTTCTAAGGACCTGCAGTTTTGATGCTCAAGGTGGTGGCCCTGCAAAATGAAGTCGAACAACAACAATAGCAAGACTAACGGGGAGTAGCAGTGTGGGGGGGGGGGGGGGGGGGGGGAAGGAGAAAGGGAGGGGGAGGGGGAGGGGGGGGGGGGGGGGGGGGGGGGGGGGGGGGGGGGGGGGGGGGGGGGGGGGAGATTAGGAAAATTTTGTTACTTTCAACATTAAATGACAATGAACAATTTTTCTAGAATTAAATTGAAAAGAAGGAAAAAAAACGTAATGTATGTAAACAGTGGCCGTGTAATAGCCACCATGAGCATCTAGAAATCCAGTCTAACTATGGAGGAAATTCTCCTTAACAAAGAAATTTTAGAAAAACTGATAAGAAAAGGGAAGAGCTTGACCTTTTATACAGCCGTCAAGAAAGCTAAAACCCTAAATAAGCCATAACCTTAAAACACCTAATAACGTACAATAACCTAAAAACGTGCATTAACCCTAAAAGCGAACATTAACCCTAAAGGCATGATTGGCATGCCCATAACCAGCTGTCATGTATAAGGCCATGCATACGGGCATGACATCTATTGCATGGTCATCCTTGGCCAATTTGAGAGACTATTCATATCATATGGTCATTCTTGAATAGTTTCAAAAAAAATTTAATTATCTCACTCCTTTCTTAATACCTATCTTTTATCTTAATAACTATCTCATTTTTTTCCCCCACCCATGAACATAGATATGTAAAAAGTAACATGTGCACTTTCATTGTTCATATATTAATTTCAATTTAATTTAATTTAATTAGAGATTGACATAAATAATGATGATTTATTAAAAACCATACATGGCAAGTAGGGTTGTCAAATGGCATTGGACAAATGGAACCATCTTGTGTAGGCTCGAATCAAAATTAGACTCCTATTTTGGGGTTAAAGGAAACTTGGCCCCAAAAGAGAAGGCAAGCAAGGTGAGCTTGTGGGGACATGCACAAGCCTTAAGTGCATCCCAAAGGCTTGGTTGGTAGTGGCGGCCAACGCGGGAAGTCATGACCCCGTTCGCATATTTTAATCATGTAGTTTGAGATTTGGGTTTTTGCAAAACCTAAATGTCGCTTCTCGTACCTTGATAAGCAAACCTTTTAGTCAAAGCTTGATTGTTGTGATCCAGGTGCAAGGTTGGGAAAGGAGTCGTGTCAATAGCTTAGGTCAAGATTAGACTTGATTTGAATCCTCATGAGGGGAAGGTTGAAAAAATAGCCTCCCAAATGAGGGCTCTGTTAATTAGGCTAGTTTAGTCTTTTGATGGAGCAAGAGTTAAGGGTTTTCTATGAGATACCCTTGGACTTGCCAAAAAAGTGTTGGAAACTTAGGGACACCTAAATTAACTTGAGGCAAGGTCTTGCCGCAAAAGTCGACAGTTGATGGCCAAGGATCCAAAGAAAGCGATTGTAATTGTGAAAGGAAATTTTTAAGTGTCAATGAGGACATTGACCATTTCTTCTAGTGGGGGAAAGTGTCGCAACCCCACTTTGAGGGAAGTGTGAGGTCGCCACTCACACTCCCGAAAATGGGACTTGGGAGTCCTCCGAGACTTTTGAAAACTCAGAGCGCGATTGCAAGGGTCAAAACACCTTGCATTGACGTGTTCTTTATATTATTGAAAAATTCTTGGAGTGTAGATGTCCAAAATGGCCTCACATGAGCCATTTGGACATCTGTAGCACAAGTTATGGTCAAAAAAAGGGCCGGGACTCAAACTGGCAATTTGACTCCCGATCACTAAAAGTCAGGAATCGACCCAATTCCGGTGTGTGCAAGTGAAGTGCGACACACCATTGGAAAGCTCTCAAGGAGAGCTACAAGTTTGTTTCAGACCTCGTCTTAATCGGAGGTCAGAACAAGAAGTTATGAACGCCCAAAGTCCCGAGAATCCAAACTGGGATAGTTTTGGGACTCCACTCACTTTGGGAGTCCCGGGAAAAAGTGTCATTCGGATGCAAGTGCGGTGGAGAGACACAGAGAATACTATATGGGGGAAGGTGGTGGCTTCCCCCGAGTCCGGGCCGTGGTGAATCAAGTGAGTCCAAGGTTGCCCGTGGCTTGTCCCAACGCCAAAAGTGTGCAGAATGAGTTTTAACCAACTTATGGGTTGGTTTTGGATGCAGGACCAAATAACTAAGTAGCTTGTCCCTTTTCCTAGTTTAATCCCGAAGCTTTCAGCACGCCCCTTTCACCCCCTTTAGTGCTGGAAGCTGGGAGCGGCACCAAGTTCTAGCTATTTTCGCTTTTTAACATAGTTGGACCCTTTTTGGGTCTAACAAGGAACTTGGGGGCACATCAATTAGCATGCCCGTAACTGGCTATCATGTATAAGGCCATGCATACGAGCATGACATCTATTGCATGATCATCTTTGGCAAATTTGAGAGACTATTCATATCATATGGTCATTCTTGAATAGTTTCAAAAAAATTTAATTATCTCACTCCTTTCTTAATACCTATCTTTTATTTTAATAACTATCTCACTCTTTTCCCCCACCCATGAACATAGATATGTAAAAAGTAAATTAACATGTGCACTTTCATTGTTCATATATTAATTTCAATTTAATTTAATTTAATTAGAGATTGACATAAATAATGATGATTTATTAAAAACCATACGTGGGAACATAAGACAAGGGAAGAAAATAGGCAATTATCACTAGGAGTGTGAAGGAATGTGGAGCTCAAGTATTGTTGTGTATTTGTGTACCTTTAGTGTGACTCCATAGTGGGCTTTCTAAGAGGACTTTTAGGTGTCTATAGCTTTCTACATGGACTTGCGAGTCTTGTGTCACTTAAATAAAGTCCTCTTGGCCAATGGCACATTCAGCCACCTAGTTTGTCCCTAGGGTTTGGCCTAAGGGCCTCGCAGCCTCATGCTAGCAACTCACTAGAGTTGGATTCACACCAAGGGTTAGCAGGGATATTTTTATTTCATTTAACCCTCTCTTGATTTGGGGGTTAAATACACAAAAATATAAGTAATAAATTAACCTTTTGTGATGTTCACACAAAGAAGGTAAATAAAATATTTGATGGGGTTAATTTAATCCCGATGTTAAACCTTCACATTGAGGGGCTTTCCAAATTATGCAAAAAGTTTGGGCAGGTTTGGGAAACTTAGGAAGTGTTTGTCTTTGCTCCAAAACATGGACACTTTGGAGAATTTTTTAAGAACTTTTTTCAGGATGCTTGAAAATTTGTGGGCAGTTTGGGGATTTGATTCTGCCCGATCATTTCAGGCAGATATTTAAGGTTGGAAAATTCTCAATTCTGCCCAAAATTTTGCACTCTGGAAAAATCCTGATGCTGGAAAACAAAATCGGGCAGTTTTTGAAATTTTATTTCTCACAACACTTTTGGGTAGATGATAAAGGTTGAAATAAAAAATTATTTATGCCCAAACGATTTTGGGCACTCTGGAAAAATCCTGATGCTAGAAAATATTTTAAAAATCGAGCAGTTTAGGAATTTTTATGTTGCCCAATAATTTGGGTAGATTATGAAGGTTGAAAGAAAAATCTTTGCCTGCCCAAAGTCTCAGGCAACATGGAAAAATCTTTCCAAGGTGCCTGAAATTCTTGGGCAGATTGGAAAATATATATTCAAGTTGCCCAAAAAAATCCTCAAAGTCTCCACCCATTCCGGGTGCTCTCTCAAGTCAAGAGAGTACAATCCAACATTAGAAGCTCTTGGGAACATAAGGGGGATAATTTTAACCTATTGAAATCAAGGAGTCAAATTAACCTCCTTATTCCATGTGGGCTTAATCCCAAATCTAGGAAAAATGAAGATATTTTAATCCTAGGGTAAAAATATCCCAACACCTTTATCGGTCTCTAAACCAAAATGCCATGTCATTTGTCAAGTCAAATTTTACCCTTTTTGCGTAAATGGGATAGCTTTAGGGTTGGTTTAGTCAATTAGTTTATCCCCTTTACCACCTTGGTGTGAATCCAGCTTAAGAGGGAGAATGTGCAAGGTGCACATTCCATAATACATATTGTCCCATGTATTTGAGAAACTATATGGACAATGATATGGGAAGGTTTACACCTTTTCCTCAACAAGCTTAAACCCCTGAACACCTAATACTAACCCAAAAATGGTTTTCATTGGAAGTTTAGATTGAAGCAACAAGTCGATATTCTTTCCTTCTCTTATTTAAATTTGTTTTTTTGAACCATCTCAAGTGTGGTCATAGGCTCCAAATGATATGCTGGCCCTGGAAGTACATGTCAATTTAAGGGGGATTGGTGACAAATAAGGGATGCAACAACTTCTAGGGCAATGTTATTTCTTTCAATTTTGTGATGCACCTGAGAAAGTGGCAATCATCCATCGGTCTGGCTATTTTGCTCTTTTCTTTTTGCCAATTTGGAAATCCAATCGCCAATCATCTGAAATTTTCTGGAGAAACAAACATTGTTGTGGGGGAACAAAAAAAGAGGGTTTTGCCCGAAAGCAACATGGAGCCAATTAGGTGAAGGATTTAGCATGGGTTGGAATTATATTTCGGAAGGGTTGACCATGGGTGGGCAACACTTATTATGGCTAACCTATTTGCGATTTGGCTAATTTTTTCATTTGATACCTTAAAGAGGCCATTTAAATGTTTTCATAATCTTGCAAATTCCCTTGTGTTAGAATGGACCTCCAGAAATTTTAGGTTTAAGTTGAATTGCCAATCCAAGGTATTATTTTGGAAACCAAAATCAAAGAACCAGCAGTTCCAGGTATATGAAATAAAAATCAAAGAACCATCGATTTCATGGAAGAACTAGAAGTTTTTTGGGCAATTATTTGACTTTTTCAAAACTTGAGAATCCTCATTGCATCAAAATTGGGTATCTTGATTTTTGATAACCATGATTATATGTCAAAAGTAATTTGATTTTTGATAATCATAGTTATATGTCAAAACTAGGTATTTGGCTTTCTCATAATCATGATTATGAATCCTACCAATAGCCTTGATAACCTAGCCTATGGTCAGTTTTGTCATTAAATAATCCAAAAAATCATAAGATGAATTTTTTTGAAATGTTCAAGTGAAGGTGATAAAAATGTCAAATATTTAAACTCTTTAATGCACAAAATATAAGCATTTATATAACCAACTGATGTGACAAAAAATGTGTATGTGTTCCTCGATGTGAACAAAGGCCAAATGAGCATACGGCCAACCTAGATGATGCAATGATCTAATGGATGAAGGGCTACATGGATTTGGACTAACAAAAAGTGCCAAAACAATGGACAATTGGCCATCGTGAGGTTTTGGGGGCACTTTTATCTTTCTACTATGTGCTTTCTATTTTCTTGTGTTGTTTGTTGTTTATAGGTGATGAGTTTTGTTTAATATTTTTCATGGAATGGGTGGCCATCAATGTTGATCAACGTGGAATGTGTGTTGTATTTGTGTCATGCCCATATGCATGGCCTCATACATGACAGTCGGTTACAAGCATGCCAATCATGCCTTTAGGGTTATTGTACATTATTAGGGTTAATGTATGTTCTTAGGTTACTGTACACTATTATGTGTTTTAGGGTTATGGCTTGTTTGGGGTTTCAACTTGTTGATGCATGTATAAAAAACCAAGCTCTTCCCTTCTCTTATTAGTTTTTCTAGAATTCCTTCGTTAGGGAGAGTTTCCTCCATAGTCAGACTGGATTTCTAGATGCTCATGGTAGTTATTACATGGTCACCATTTACATACACTACATTTTTTTCCTTCTTTTCAATTTAATTCTAGAAAAATTGTTCTTTGTCACTTAATGTTGAAAATGGCAGATTTTTCATGCCTTTGAGTTTCTTGGGTTTCTTTTTCTTGTTGGTTTCTTATGTTCTTGAGTTGTTGATATTTCTTTTTCTTTTTCTTTTTCTATTTTTGTATTACAACTATAACAGGAACAACAACAATCATAACCAACAGTAGCGTAAGCGAAGGAGAAGGGACATCAAAAACAAGCTACAAGCTGTGAAGTTCTAAGTTTTGAAGCTTCGAAGGGAGGAAAAAGCAAGCAGCTCCAAAGTTTGTTTTACTACCAACTTTAAGTCTTGGGAGCGCACACACACAAGGTGATTGTAGTACAAGATCTATACCAGGTGATGCAACCTCACGTACACTTGTTTTCCTTGTACATAGGTTTGGAGGTTAGCATCTGGGCTAGGCACTCTTGTGTGTTTTTGAGCTTGTAATCATGTAGTGAATAACCTTTGTAGCAACTTTGGAAAAAAAAAAAAAAAAAGAATTAAAACAAAAAATCCCCACGAAGTAGAAGAAAAGAATTTTCTTTTTTCTTCTACACGCCATCGTTGAAGAGCTCGCAAATGCGAATCACTTTGTAGCACCATTGCCAGCATAGTTCGTCATAATCATAGTTTGTTTCGTTCTGTCATTCCATCTTATATTCGTTGCCATTTTATCGAACATTCATCGTTATTTCGTCCAACATCCGTCCCCATTCCGTTTGTCGGCTGTCATCGTCCATCTGTCTAATTTTGTCTTTCCAACCCCTTCCATCCACCAACGTCCGTGGGTCGTCATTCATCCTTGTCGACGCACCATATTTTTCAAACCATACGTTGTGTTAGAACTTTGTAGCTAATGCTCTGTATATGCTAGAAGATTTTGGGGCATGGGACAACACCATGTCCTTGGATGGTGAAAACACTCTTGCTAAGTCAAAGCCAAGGTATCAGCTACGAAGAAACACATAATCATTTGAGCCGATTTATTTGAATTCACGATTTTCACAACGGTACCATCAAGCATCTATAGCACCATTATTGATTTCTTTGAGCTCAAGATCTTCACGACAATACCATTAATTGTTTACAACGCCACTGTCATCTAGTATAACTCCTACCACGAATTCAGGTTTAGGTTACACTACATCAACGGTACATCAAAGTCCATTTGGAAGGGTTAATCAGTGGGGTATGCTTGCTGTCGCACTAGATTTCACACCATTATTATATATTCTACTACAAATTGTTACTTCTACACCCATATACACCATGAAGGTCAACAGTTCCTTTGGGATAATTGAGAAGTTCAACAGGAAGGCCAAGTACCATTTCTTTGAAGGAGTTCAAAGTAACTTTCGCAATTGTGGTTTGTGAATTGGAACTCAAGTATGGCATTAATTACATCGAGGTGTTCGCATTCAAACAATTGGCCTGTTATGTGCACTATGAGGCATTAGATGTTTACGAATAACATTTTTTGAGGATTTTGGGCATCACCTAGATCCCCGATCTAGCTTATGCCATATTCATTAGCACTGCCTCTTAAGCTACACTACAAGCTACCATTGCACATCATGGGACTATGCCTAATAATCTAGATTATGTACTTATTTTAGTAAACATTTCTCCTCAATAACTCATTACTGCTACCACAAACATTCCTCCCACCATCGATGCACTAGCTTTGTTGATCCAGTGGGGGAATTCTTTCGAGTTTTTGAGTTGAAATTTTTGGTTAAGAGTTCTAAATTTTTTTTGTAGCTTGCCACCTTCTATTGACAAAAGGATGAAACCCTCAAGATGCTCTATAGGAGGCTTTTCAAGCTCAAAGAGGGTACTCAGAGCATCATAGACTTGGAAGTTGCCCATTGGTATCTTTGTTACTTGGAAGGTACTCCGACATTCCATGCGGAGGTTTTGCAACGGGTTTTTATAAAATTTGGAGACTCGTACACTTTGCTGGATGTGTATAACATTTTTGAAAAGCTAGAACTGGTTTATGCACACTATGAGGCCAGTACTATGAGGCCTCCATCACGTTCAAGGCCTAAGCCTCCACTAGTTGCGTCAACTAAATCATCACATTCTTCTTCAAGGGCTAAAGCGATTCACTTGGCTACACCCGTCTTACCTTCTTACAACTACTGTGGCAATCCTAGCCACAAAGCTAGTGAATGGAACATTCCTTCCGAGGATATCTTTTGTGATTATTGTGGAAAAAGGGACGTTAAAAAGTTGTTTGTTTTGCCAAGTTCCCGGAATGGAAACAACTCCGATTACCACAGAAAAATCTACCAACATCTTTTGCTACCCCTCAACCAAAAGCTAAAGCACCTTAACCTTCCACTCACGCTTTCCCCACCAAGTCGCACCCAACCTGTACAAGGTTCATGTTTATGGGAGGGACCTTTTAGGTCGTTCTATGGCCTCTCACACGATGCCATGGTTGGGGAGTATGTTCTTTCCAGTGCACACAATTATAATCTCACACCAGAATTTGCCATTTCTTTTTGCCCTTCCCATTTTGCAGCACAAGAGGCTAGTGTCGCACCTAAAGTTTCTCCCACTAGGCAGACAATTTAGATGATGGACTCGCATCTAATTCAAGTCCTATTACCGGGGCTAACGGAGCTTGAGCAGTCATACCACAATCTTTTCATCCTCTCACCATGGAAGAAGAACGCACCTTGTTGGCGAGGGGGGAGGAGACTATTACACCACAAGTTGCTAAAACATCAAATTCTCGTGTCCCAAGAGTACATGTACATCAAGAAAACACACAATTTTCCACTAATTAGCTTCTGGAGTGCCAATTTCAAATACGTGAAATGGCGCAAAAACTTGTGAGTACACCATTGTTTTGTTTTCAGGATTTGAAATTAAGCACTAGGGACATAATTATAATACTAAAAGATACCTTGAACACTACATCAAGTCCTTTATCAATCCTTGATCCACATGTTACAGGGGTCCCATCCAACACCTTGGAGAGACATTCAATTAGCTCACGTGTTGAAAATGGCGTTCATAATCTAGTTATTAGTTCTAGCATGGCTAAATTAGTGGGTTCTCCTACTTCTAATTCTACATTCACATATCAGAAAGGAGCTAAGAACACCCCACTTATGGATTTGTTATTCAGCAAAGGCGTTGTGGATAACCATTTTCTCCACAAAGTCTCTCATTCATTTCTGAAGGTGATGCCTAGTGAAAGAACTTCCATCACCACCGGAATTGTTATTCTCGACAATACTAAGTCCGTAATCCAGGTGGGAAAACATACACCGAAAGTGGTACTTTTTGATACAAGTGCCCAATAAGTGATTCTTGGAGTTCAATTCACCAAGAAGATGGGCATTCCCGACTCCAAACTATAAAAAATTATGTGGCAAATTTGCACCGCTAGTGGGAGCGTAGAGGAGGTATTTGGGGAAAGCTTAGATTTGATTACACTTAATTTCAATGAAGGTACAGATCATGAGCTTTGCATACAAGTCAAATGTTTAATCACCAATGCCATCAGTTATAATGTGCTCATTAGGTAAGAAGCCCTGTTTCCACCAGGTTTCACAATTGATAACTCATTCGAGCATGTGTATTACTGAATGAATTGGGAGACTGATGGCCACCACATGGGATACATACCCCTTGATTTACATGGGAACCATAGTCCTATGTATGTTCAAGGAAGAACACACCATTTCTTACATCCAATAAATTAGCCATGGATGGATGGAGGGAGATGAAGAAGAGATAATTTATTTCTACTCAAACCATGCCATGTTTTTCCCGCCTTAGGTTTGGGGGGGATACATGAGAATTTCATCTTAGCCTCCTCTTGTGCATTATATATATATATGCGCGTGCATTTCTTTTTGGTTGATTAGTTTCTACCTTTGATTGGTTTTAATTTTTTTTGTTCAATAAAATTAATTATGGATTTACACCCGTACAACACCAAACATCATGACACTACATGTCACGATAGTTGTCATGCTCGTATGCATGGCCTCATACATGACGGCCGTTTATAAGCATGCCAATCATGCCTTTAGGGTTAATGTACATTCTTAGGTTATTGTACGCTATTAAATGTTTTAGGGTTATGGCTTATTTAGTGTTTCAGCTTGTTGACAGTTGTGTAAAAGGCTAAGCTCTTCCCTTTTCTTATTAGTTTTTTTAGAATTCCTTTGTTAGGGAAAGTTTCCTCCATAGTCAGATTGGATTTCTAGATGCTCACGACGACTATTACACAGCCACCGTTTACATACACTATGTTTTCTTTCCTTCTTTTCAATTTAATAATACATGAAAATTTCATGTTAGCCTCCTTTTGTGCGTTGTATATATGTGTGCATGCATATCTTTTTGGTTGATTAATTTTTACCTTTGACTGGTTTTAGTCTTTTTGTTTAGTAGAGTTTATTATGAATTTACACCCTTACCACATCGAACGTCACGACATTACACGTCACAACATTCGAACGAGATGTTTAATTGAAAACAATGGATGGCAAGTATCAATTTGGAGAAGCTAGGTTTTCTACTAACTAATACTTTGAATTTGGAGAAGGAAAGAAGGTTGTGTATGTGTGCCTAAGTTTTTGAAGTATGGGCAATGCAATCTGTTAATAGTTGTGGTTAGGAATGAATGCCCTGACTATAGTGTGAACCTTTTGGTATAGAACTTTGTTTCTTTTATGTTGCGCATTAGCCCTTTTTCAAAGGTCAAAAAGGTTAGATGGACAAAGTAGGGACCAAATGGGGAAAATGACGAAGGTTTAAGAGGTTTAGAGAGTAATTTGCATGGCAATTGGGCTTGTGGGGATGAGTATTGTCATTTGTTTCAAGGTGCAGTAAGTTCTAGTGTTCATGGGAAGGAGTACCTACAAATGTGGAAGTTTTAAAGATAAATAATGGGAGATTAGGTTTATCAAGTCTTTATGTCAAAGAGGCATCTAAGTTCTTGTTTTCCTTTTTTTCCAACTTCCTTGAAATTATGTGGTATTTGGGGGGGTTTCACTATGAAAGATTAAGAGTTGTTGGTGGAATTGCCATGATAAACTAGTTGGGTCAAGAAAGTGAAGCCAAAGAAAACTCATGGTCCATAATTCAATGTGATTAGGGTAGATGGAAGTTATTGACTTCATAATTGTTCTACTATTTTGTATTAATGCATGAAATTTCCAAATTGTATTTATTAGTAGTAGAGGCAACATTAGGTAGCCCTTTCTTTTTGGTGACACCACCCAATGTGAAATGAGGATCACTTTCCATGATGTTATGCAAGATGCCTTTGCATCTATCATGAGGGATGCGAGATTTCATGTTTTATGTGAACAAATTCCTGTTTTTTCGTCACCTACTTTTTTGTCTTGCCGTTGATAAGTTGACATTGTGGTTTTCAATGGATGGTGTTTGGATGTTGCTTGATGTTGTCATTGTTGACACCATTTGAACAAATTTAGTTTTGCAAATAACTTTATCTCGTGGGGTTGCATGACAGTTATGGTTCAGGCTAAATATGACTTTTATTGATCAATACTTAGTAAACATATTTTCCCTTCTAACCATAAAGGTCGTTGGGTGTTTGCATTAACAAGTCGATAATTTTTTCATCAATGTGCTAACATGATGTGGAAAACAAAGGGCATTTTGATATCCTCATTGATCCCCTAGACGCATCAACATTGTGATACATGTTTTTATTTTATATGATAGATAATTAAGATTATGTGTGTTTAATGAAGTACATATGAAAAAAACAAGCATTCTTACATTATAAAAACATTAATAGGCATGGATGTGCAACATTTGACTGTGCATTCAATACCACCATTTGCCACATATATTAAAAAAATTTGTATGTATATCCAACATTCGACAATCTTTAAAAAAAATCAAATTTGCATGAATATTATATACTATGAAAAAGGAAATGACTTTTTGAAAAAAAAATCATTTTTATAGTGACAAATCTAACCCTAGGCTATAACACCTAGCAAGGGTTTGTTGTAATTTCTAATAACTACCCATCATTGGTCAAAAGAGTTAGAACAAGTTGCTTTTGTGGCCTCAAAGATTTAAATTCTAAAATAACTCCACATCTTTTTGAAATTGGAATGTCGCTTTGAAAAATCACACATAGAGGTGTTCCTAATATGCCAAGTTTCTTTTCTTTTTAAATGAATTTGTTAATATTTTTACAAGTGTCAAAAATGATTCAAATGGTTTTTCATAATTGCAAGTTGGATAAATGATTTGCAAGTAGTAATATAAGGCCTACAAATGAGAACCTTTACTAATGGTTGTTTAAATTATGAACATCCAATGTGTTAAGTTCCTTCTATTTTCAAAGTTTCTATTCATGTTGTCAATGATGGACGAGATAATTAATGAAAGTGCTTAGGTAATGCATTTCAACTTTTCACAATAACTAGCATACCCAAGTTGGTTACAAACTAGCTAATGTTTATGCAATGGGGGCTACCTATTGGGATGGATAGCCCCCCTTTGCATTTATACACTACCCAACCTAGCAAATGTTTGGATGTCACAAGATGACATGATTAACATGAAACTATCATGCACTGTTGTTCATCATTTTAATTTTCATTGCATCAATGTTAGACTTTTTGCAAGGACATAGTTATGATGCAAATGTTGGATATGAACTTTGTTGTGTATTTCTTGTTGATTTGGACAAAGTTCTTGAGTGGTTTGTAGCAACAAAATTTTCATCAATTTTTTATTACAATTTGAATTTGAGAGATTGGTGTTGATGTGTCTTTTTTACAATATCTTGTATCAATGGAATGCCATTGTTTGAGATTCATTTTCATAGTGATGGTAAAAATGATCATGGTTGTAAGAAGCAAGTGTAATGGTTGGGATTTAAAGGATTTACTTGAAGTAATCAAGTGCTTTTGAATTTTGGTGAGAACATTAATCATGGCAACATGTTAGTGCGTTCATTGGAAAATTTTCATGGTTCAAAATTTCACTTTGGAATTTTAGATTATCAACATGTTTTTTTCAATACTATTGCTTTTCATGTTGCGTGCATCATTGATATACATGTTCTTAGTGCTAAATATGCTACTTTTGTTGGTGTAGTTGTTGATCAAATAACTATTGATGATTTTCTTGATTTTGATGCTTTTTGAAAATGGTGCCCAATCTTCCATTCCAACTTTTAATGTGATATATATATATGATTAATTTTTGTGCACCTTTTAATGTTGTGTGTTCTAGTTGACATCATGGAACCATGTCATGCTTCCTATGTTGTTATGGTGGGTTTTAGGGCACCTCTATTGTTTTTGGCTTTGCACAATGATGTTCTTGTTTTATCCATTCTTCGTTATGTGCCTCCTCATTCCATGCACTTGACATTGCACTTTTGTTGTCCATTCATCCCATGTTCCAACTATGACTCTTGCTTAAAATTTATGGTCTTGGTGGGATTGCTTTTCTTCCTACAATTTCTATAAATGGTAATGTGCTTAATATGGTGTCAATGTCATTTTATTCATCGTCTATTGTACCAATGAAATGTAGAGGTTCTAAAATTGTCACTTCACAATGTTCACGAAATTGTGCCTTCAAAGCCAATTGAGTTTCATTACTTTGAAGGTCCTAATTTCTTACCGTTTGATTAAAGGGAGTGAGATAAAGTGAACAATAAGTCTTTAAGAAACAATCAAAGGAATAAATAGTGATGCCCACAATAGATTTGATGTTTGGCGAAGGTTATTTGATATGTGTACTAATCAGAGAAGTGAGGAGGTATCATTACATTTTTATTTTTTTCACCTTCCTTCCTTGCTTCCTTCCTTTTCCATTCATTCCTTTTGATACCTACTTATGCACTTTTTGTGACCACCTTCCTTCCTTCTTTCCCTCCCTCCCTTCTTCTTACTTCATTTCTTACTTACTTTATATTTATTATTATATTTATTATTTCCCTTCTTACATGTGCTCTTTGTTTTTGCACATCTTTGCTTTGTTTCCTCCTTAGATTCCATTTTGTTTATTTTGCACCTTTTTTTTTCTTTTTTTTTGGGAGCATCATATCAAATTTAACTTCTTGTCTATTGATATTGTTTTTTTTTTTGAGGTTTAGGGTTTAAAAGCTTTCACAAATTTTGGTGGTCATGATTTTGGCGTGGGTACTTTCCTTTGTTGTTTCTCATTTGGTTGTGGTTAGTGCTTGGTATTTCTTACGACAAAAGGCTCACCCATCGTCTTTTGCCCCACCTATGTACTTAACCTACCTAACTATTTTATGAATTTGAGCTTTGCATTTTTACGTATTACTAGTGACAATAATAAAATTTTAAAAATCTTATGTCTTCATATTATTTTCAATAATTCATCACTATATATGTCAATGTCAATTTAATAAAAGTTAATATACATTTCATGGACATGAAAAGACACATGTTAATTTGTTTTTTCATATCCTTGTTGGTGGATAGGGAAAGAGAGTGAGGCATTTATATAAAATGGAGGTGGTTATTAAAAAAAACAGGGGGGAGATAGTTATTAAGAAAAAGTTAATAAGAAAAGAAAGTAATTATTTTTTTAAAAATGAAATAGTTAAGCTTCAAAATGAGGTAGTTATTTTTGAAATTATTTTTGGGATGGTCCATAGATGACCATACAAAGGATTCCAAAACATTACTTAACCTACCTAATCATTTATGAATTATTCAAAAATTCAATTTTGGGCAAAAACTACCTACCTATTTATGAATTATTGAAAAATTCAACTTTGGGCAAAAATTACCTACCTATTTATGAATTATTAAAATTCAAATTTTGGCAAAAACTACCTTACCTATTAATTACTAAAATATGACTTTGGGCAAATCTTACGAGAGTTCAACTTTGGGCAAATCTTGTTCCAGGCAAAGGGAGAAAGCTTCTTCCAGAAAACAGAACCTGTTGCCAGATTGCAATATTTTGGTTTCCAGTAGGTAGCCAAATATATAGAAGGATGATTAAAGATGTATCTATCATATTTGATTTATAGCCAGATTTGGCTAAATCTTCTTCAGGATGATCACTAGGGTTTTCACATGTTCTGTCGACAGAACCCTTTATTTGGTTTTCAATGTGTAGCCAAATATGTAAAAGGATGATTAAAGATTTATATTTCATATTGGGTTGATAGCCAAAATTTGGCTAAATCTTCTGAAGGAAAAATTGCCAGTTTTTTCACATATTTCTATCACCAGATTGCTTTATATTTGGTTTCCAGTGTGTAGCCAAATATATAGAAGGATGATTAAAGATTTATACTTCATATTTGGTTTATAGCCAAATAAATTTGGCTAAATCTTCTAAAGAACAGTCGCCAGTTTTTTCACAGGTTTCTATCACCAGATCCTTATATTTGGTTTCCAGTTTGTAGCCAGATATATAGAAGGATGATTAAAGATTTAAACTTCATATTTGGTTGATAGCCATATTTGGCTAAATTTTCTGATGGACAATCGCCAGTTTTTCCACAGGTTTCTATCACCAGATCCCTATATTTGGTTTCCAATGTGTAGCCAGACATATAGCAGGATGATTAAAGATTTAAACTTCATATTTGGTTTATAGCCATATTTGGCTAAATAAATTTTAAGCAAGATCGCCAGTTTTTCCACATGTTTCTATGGATGGTCACCACTGTGGCTCCAAGAGCAAATTCCCTAAGAAAACACTTGTTTCTGGTGGTTCTGCAGAAGGAAAGGAAGCTTCCAACTAAACAAAAGGAGGAAAA
>Ga0116229_10002095_pt1 | contig 32030 bp, 22 predicted proteins | sample S1TSphgellanicum_3_FD_87313 | JGI IMG/M metagenome (GOLD analysis project Ga0116229, IMG submission 87313) | Host-associated microbial communities from peat moss isolated from Minnesota, USA - S1T2_Fc - Sphagnum magellanicum MG | ecosystem: Host-associated > Plants > Peat moss > Unclassified...
GAACGTCAAGAAGAGGTCGATTCCCGACTTTTAGTGGTCGGGAGTCAAATTGGCAGTTTGACTCCCGGCCCTTCTTTTGCCCATAACTTGGGCTGCAGATGTCCGAATTGCCAATGCGAGGCCATTTTCGATATCTACGTTTCAAGCCCTTTCCAATGACACCAAGAACACCCCAATGCGAGATGTTTTGCCCCTTGCTGTCGAGCTCTGAACATTCGGGAGTCCCGGAGAACTCCAAATCCCTAACTTTTCCAAGTGTTAGGCTTCACCCCCACACTTGGCCAAAGTAGGGGTGCGACATTGGACATAAATGGAACATAGTCCCCTTTAAAATATATGTATTTGCAAAATTTTAAATGTAACAATTAAATGCATTTGGCAATCCTTAGTCAAAAAGTTAAACTTCACCACCCAATAGATTTAATCATCTTTGAAATGTCGTAATGAGATCACTTTCCTTTCAAGAAAAGTCAAAAAATCCATGCCTTTCATTATATTTTAGAAAAAAGGCCACAAAGAAACCTTGTTGACTAATTAAAATGAAAAATCTTCAAATATTACCTATGAAGCAAAATACTTTTAAAACATTTTTTCGTATACCAATAGTTTTTGATGATTTTAAGCAACACAATGCGAATGAATATTCAATGTTCAAAACAATGTCAAGAATAGAAGTAGGATCGAATTGAAAATGAGGCTACCAAGATTATGCATTGTCAAAGACATGGATAGTCTTGATTCCATAGATGACTTTCAGAATTAAAGTGAACACACACAACTCTTGTACAAGGATTTTTTTCCTATTTTCATATCTTCATTATTATGGTTGGCTTCACATTTATCAACTTGTAGACTTTGAGATTCAATGCAATTTAATTATGTATGTGTCGCGACCCTAGCCTTGGGCTCGCGACCAAGGCAGAGGGCTTGTAAGGGTGTGGGCCAAGACTAAGTCCGGGAGTTGCATTCTCATGCCCGGGAACACAAAAGAATGTGAGGGAAAGAACCTTCACACTCCCAAGTGAACTCCCATGTTGGGAGTTGGAATCTTGATGGACTCCCGAATGTTCAAAGAGTGATTGCAAGGGTCAAAACCCAATGGCTTGAAGAGTTCTTTATATCATTTAAAAGCTATTGAAGCGTAAATGTGTAAAATGGGCTTGCATCACCCATTTGGATATCTGAAACACAAATTATGGTCAAAAGAAAGGCCGGAAGTCAAATTGACAATTTGACTCCCGACCACTAAAAGTTGAGAATCGACCCAATTTCCTTGCGCGCAGGTAGCATGCCACATATCATTAGAAAGCTCTCAATGAGGGCTATAACTTTGCTTCAGACCTCATCTCGATCGAAGGTCTACACACAAAGTTATGGGGTTCCAAAGTCGTAGGAGTCTTGACTTTGGCAATTTTGGGACTCCCACTTAGGAGTCCCGAGACAAAAAGCCATTTGGATGTGGGCCTCGTGGAGAGGCACAAAGTATACTATAAGGGGGAAGGTGGTGGCTTCCCCCAAGTCCGAGCCATGGTGAGTCTTGTGAGTCCGAGTTGCCCATGGTTCGGCCTAGCACCAAAAGTGCTCCAACTATGCATTAACCACTTTGTGTTGGTTTTGTGCAGGTCCGTGTGAGTAGTTAATACTTGTCATTCTTCCTAGTCCCATCCCGGAGTTCCAACACGCCCCTCTACCCTTCAAAATGTTGCGAGCCAGGGAGCATGGCCCGACTCCTTGCTTTTTCGTTGCCTTCAGTTTGGACTCACATTTGAGTCCATTAAGGAGCTTGGGAGTGTGTCGGTACGTTTGTACATTTGTATTTTGGAGGGCATTCCATAACATTTTTTTGGATTTTGGTATTTAAATGTTTTTTTCACATGTACAAGGATGTTGGGCATGGATACATGGTGGTATCACAAATGTTAGGGTAATATTATCAATGAACATTCAATCAAATCACACTAAAAAAGATAGCAAACACTAAATCATAGGTGGCATTTGAGTTGGCACCAATGGTAGGTTGTAGTTTCATGGCAAAAATAAATGTTAAAATAACATTTTATTTTTTTTAATGCAAGATTTTGCACTTCAACAACAATGTTACAAAAAATTACAAAAAATGGCAAGTGTATGTTAAGGTCATTGTTTATTTATCCCTTTCCATCCCCTAGCAAGCCAACCTACAAAGACAAGTGGGGAGCTATCTATAGATATTAGAAGAAAAGTTTTTATTACATGAGTAACATCCGCCCCAATGAAAAGTATTGGAAAATTGTCATAAAAGATAATATTGAATTGGGATCACTAAAACATTTCACCAAAATAAACTATGACATGATTGACACATTCATGAATGCCACTAAGCCATGCAAAAGTCATCAACACTTGAGAAATTTAATGAAGGTACATGATAGTGTATACCATGTGCAACCATGCATTTGCAACCAAATGTTAAAAAAAGGTGATGAACTCAACTTCTAGGCAAATGATTATGACATAGAATCATCTCCATTTACTTGATGATCCATGTGTACAACATTGTCCTAAGGTTGTAAAGGAAAACAATCGAGTTAACCCCAAACACATTGCAAGTCTCATGTTAATGAAAGTTGCAATCATAAAATTAGCAAGTACCCCTACAATTCAAACCTCACATCAATTTATATTTGTGAATACAATTGTAGAAGATGGATGGACTACTCCAACACTTTGCATTCCAAGGAGAATCATTCCTACATTGCCAAACAATGCAAACGAAATTACAAAGCTAATTGACCAAATAAAAAGTGGATAATTTGGGCACCAAGTGATTGGAAGCACAAGAATGAAAAAGAATTGTGCAACATTGCAAAGTAGTTATCCATATTTCAACTATTTTGAAAGCTCAACTTCTAACACAATTAGATCTTTTAGACTAATGCATTCTAGTCATGTTCCTTCTAGTCCTTTGTGCCTAAATGTCTTGCATGGCTTCAAATTGTGTCACCCTCATGACTTGTTCAACATCAACTTCCTTCGTTCAAAATGTTAGGTTATGGAAAAGACAACACACAATAGAGGCAAATTAGGAACAATGGTACAATGCAAACACACTAACAAGAGTCATGCTTACCACTTAAGGTGATATTTATAAAGTAATCAATTTGTTTGCTAATGATGCGACGAACAAAAATTGATTACCAAAAGCAATGGACTAGAAATATTCCATGATTTTTACAATGACTAAAAATACTCACAACAAAAAAATGTGATAATATATTATTGTGTATAGGGTTATATGTGACATGTTAGTCCATCTAACACATCACATCAATTTTTGACATTGATGCGCCTTGATGTTGCATTTATATTAAATTTTGTGCAATAGAATATAAATATGATTTGAAATAAATGAATCTTATCTAAATTTTCACTATTACAAGACGTGCCCTCATTTCACTCACATTCCACCTAACATCGAGTGGGAAAAGCCTTGTAATAATGTTTGTATCATAAATTACAAATAATTACATAAAATAGCATTATATTTCCATTTTTTTTAGGGCATGTAAATAACCTTTTTGGGATCTAAATTCGGGTTATAAATCATTAAGTATTTGGTCACATAATATTTTTTAACATGTGACCAAATTTTTTGTAACAAGTAAATTTTGTTGCATTTAAATTGTAAATGCAACCAAAATTTTAATCCCACTCCAATTGTAATTTTGGTCCCATGTGAATTTTAGATGGAACCAAAATTTCTAATCCATGTAGAATTACATGGGACCAAATCTTACATTGGACCATGTAAATTCTACATGGCATGTAGAATTCATGAATTATACATGAGACCAAAATTTCAATCACATGTAGAATTACATGGGACCAAACATGTACATGGGATTGAAATTGGGACCAAACTTATGTAATTTTACATGTGACAAAAATTTTGGACCCATGTAAAAATTTAGGTCCCATGTAGAAATTTTCCAAATAATTGAACACTTGGGGATTGAAACTTCAATCCCAATTTTAATCCCATGTAAATTCACCATGGGACCAAAATTTTAATCCCAATTTTAATCCCATGTATAATTGAGTACATGCAATTCCAATCACACATAAATTGAACATCGGATCAAAATTTTGGTCTCGTTTTCAATATCATGTACAATTAAACATGGATTTGACAAATGACATGAAATTATCACAACATGTCCATTTGAACAACCCTAATTGTGGAAAAGTGTGGATAATTTTTTTTGTGTTTATGTCATTTTTAATGTGTTTCAAGTCATTCAAAAAATTAAAAAATTAATGAACAATGTTTTAGAAGTGCTTTGGAATAATTTATATTCATTAAATTCATTCCAAATTATCAAGTGCATGTTCCAATAATATGTTAAAAACCTTGTCATGTAAACATATCAAAACTTGTAACAAAAGTTCATCATTTTAAAGATTAATATATGAAAAAAAACCAATGCCAATTATATTTGTTGCAATATGTGTTAGAATGGTTAAACCTAATAATGTGCAATTATATCTTTTTGAGAAGTTTTACACATTTATTTCAAATTATTGAAAGCATTTTCAACCACTAATTTCCAAGCCTCTAGGTTTGTAATTATATAGAAATGTTCACCACAACCTTTTATAATTAGATATACATTGTATCATCAAAAAATTCTTGTCACCAAGTAAATATACATCATTGTATTGTCCTTTGAGGTTGTGAATAGAAATAATAGATAAAAATGTCATCTCCTTCTTTATGGGGGTCATGAGCCATGGAAACAAGGGGTAATACCATTTGTTTTTAAGTAGGTAAAGTGGTACAACATCTTGTAAACTTACATGCATGTCAAATAGTCCACCATATAATGCACCTTGGTATAATCCAAACTTTTTATGCACACATAAATCATTTACAAAAAAAAATCAAAACAACATGTAAATATTCATAAAAAACAATTTGTTATGAACCACAACCTAAATGATAATGTTGTAGCCTCCATTTTTGTAATAGAATAATCCTTTTGGTATGTTTCAATTTGGAGATAGAAATATGATCACCAAATGTAAGATTGCAAAACTAGTAGCTTAATTATTTATATCATGAGGAAAGGGTTATAGACCAAGTATAAACTAAATAAAGACAATGAAAGAACACTTTTGAAAATGCATTTCCTTGACAAAATCAAAACTAAAAATGGAAGGTTCAAAGGTAAGTTACCTTCCAATCCTTAAACAATACCTTTGTCATAGAAAATACATCATTAGCTTACTACTTTCATCTTTTGTAATGTTACCTTCTATTGGCTACCTTCCTATTGGAGCTACCTTCTTGCTACAACTACCTTTTTGTTAAAATTATTTTCCTACTATAGTTATTTTCTTATTGCAAGTATTGTCTAGTCAGTTTTGATTTTCAAAAAGCATGTTTTAAAAAGTGAAACAAATAAAAGTTTAACTATAGTGAAAATCAAGGTAACACAAAAAAGAAAATATGTCACTTGACCTTCAACTAAAATCCATTATATATTTTTTTCACACAAGTACAACCTTCTTACCCCACTTTCACACACCAAGTTTCCTAGAATCACACACATAAAATGATCAAATGAAAGAATAACATAATGATAATGAATAAGGAACGAGAAAATGAGTGAATGAGCCCAACAAATAGTAAAGAACCAAAAATGATTTCCCACCACACATGGGTTTCTTTTATCTTCTTAAATTTTCTCACCTCATCTTAATCTCCTCACATGTCCTAGTTAGTGGAAAATTACCTTATCTTTAGAAACTAACTATTTTAATGGCTTCATCCCATAATAAATAAGGGAGAATAAATATGAATATACCATTAATAATTAAATTATTATTATAAGGCCTTCTAGGCTAGCTAGACTAGGAGATTTACCCATTAACAAAAGAACATTATTGAAAATTTATCCATGAATTAAATTTTGATTATTCTACCCTTAAGGTTATTCACTAATGGTACTATTATTAGATTCCATTCTAGAATTAACTTTTTAAAAAATTCCATATGATGATAACTACCATTAATTAATAGCTATCTATGCCACCCCATCACAAGCTTTTAATATCACAAAATTTCAACATAAATTATGAAAAAACCATTAAAATATATTCATGCAAAATTTGTGGGTTTTGAAATGTAAAAAAAAATGAAAATATATACGCATTAATATTATATATATATATATATATGATGTGTCTTTTCTAGTTATGATGTCTTGATGTGATGTACATACAATTTACATTCTACCTAAATCTATGTAATCATTTTGTTATAATGTTACATAAAATTATATAATTTTTGCATATTAAACATGAACATATGTCATTCAAAAACATGTCTCATATGTTTGAATATTTAAGTTTTTTAATACATACAAATGTTATTCATATTAACCATAACACACAATTCATGTGATTTTTGTACAAACCTATGAAAAACCACATTTCATACAAAATTATATGAAGTTATGAACATATAAGATTTGTAATGCCATTATATTTTTGGCATCCCACGCCAATTCTTGAAATTGAACATCATCACTTACATGATATCACCCCCAAGCCATGCAATTAGTTTTCAAAATACGATGTTGATAGCCATGACCACTTTTTAGAGCACAAGATCCACTATTGATCACCCAGTCATAGATAGTTCACTTTGTGTGCAAGGATGTTTGCAACATGCACAAGCTTGTATTTAAATCAAATTTCAACAAGAACAACCTTTTATGTTTCATGTCAATCTTCAAGATCAAATGCCTTGCTTGGTTGTAGATGTCAAGGAATGTTTCCTTTGGCATTTAAAAATGTTCAATCCATATATCATTGTCATAATTTTTCATTAGGAAATGGTTGAACATGTCATACCATGAGGTTTCACCCAAATTACATTTTTTTTGTTAATCACCAACAAGCTACAAAGAAATCTTTAATCATAAAGGGTGGCAACTACAACAACATATTAAAACCTAATATCATGGATGCCAACAATGGTTAACATCACCATTAGTAGCATCACAATGGCTGAATTTCATCCATGAACATTTTTTAAATCCATAATCGATGAAATTCATCCATTATCACCCACTTTTCATTCCTAACTTGTAATTCATTTATAATTTATTTGTAATTTACTTATAGTCAACCAAGGTTATCATAACATCTGAACCTTTGTCAAAACACAACCTATCTATTTGGACATTGATGTTATTTAACGTCATGTCGAAACAAAGTCAATAGAGGTCATAACCCATATTGGGTTGTCCAAGGTAAGATTTAAGGCAACCAAAACTCTTGTTTTTCAATCACTTGAAACCTTGTGATAACCAAAACAACATTCAATCACCAAATAATCAGCTATTAACTATGGCAATGAAAAAAAACTAACATGGCCTCTTCAAGGTTTTTTTGAGCAGATTTTCATTTTCTTAGAAAAAAAGTTGGGAAAATTCATGATATTCATTGGTTGAAAGTGCAAATTCAACCAAATTTCTTATATTTTGGTTAAGTTTCACCAAAATTTTGACACTAAAAAAAAAGAAAAAAAAGATTGTGGAATGCTTCCATTTGCATAAAAAACTATTGCTTCAAATGAATATCTATTGATTATGTTCCATTATTTGATATTTATGAACTTTCATTTGAACATTTTGTATTCTGATGTAGAGACATGATTTTTCCAATATGTCAAAATATTGGCAACAAAATAGTTTGGGGGCATGAAATGATAGGATTTCATCACAAATTTAACATGCGAAAAATTTAAAAAGGAAAATTGTGTGAAGTTTGTTCATTCATAGGTTTATACATTTTACACATGAATGTCATGTGTGGAAAACATGTTTGACACGTGAATAAATGTGTTTACAAATGAGGTAGAAACCTATGAATGAGAAAATGTTGAACAAATTTTGCATCTTCTTATAAATTTGTGTCAAATGTGTTTTCAATGCACAATATCAATACATGAAACGTACAAATTATGAATGAAATTTTTTTGCACAATCTCCCTTACTAAGTCATGAGATGTTAAGTTTGTGATGTATGCTAATATTTATACCCTTAACATGTGCACAAGGAGAATCACAATATCAATGCAAGTGAACCAAAACTTGTGAAATTTTAATCATGTTCAATGAAAAGCCCAATATTATTCAAATTGTTAATATAATAACACATGACATCATGATTCCTTAAAAAAACTTAATTTCATTAAATCAAAAAATCTAAAACACATCACCTTCGACATTTCATATAAATTACACCAAATTTCATATGCAAATTTCATATGCATTAACTACAAAATATCTATGGTGGTTCCCTTTAGTAACATTCTTTAGGTGGAGTCTAGTTGTGTGGAGGCTCCATCAACATGCACATGACATGTTGGATGGTTTTTCATGCCTTTAGATTCACTTTGTACATATAATGAATCACCCTAGCAAATGACATTTTGGTTGAATTGTCCCAAAAATATTTTGTATCCCACTCCACCCCATATGACATTTACAAGTTTGCTCACTAAATATGCCTCAAACCATAAATGTGTTTAGTGTCATTTCACCATACACCAAGTAGTTCCTAATTCACCATGAACAAAAAACAATTATAAAGCCACCCACTAGTGTGTTTTCCTTGCATTAATGGCATTATGTTCCTTGGCAAAAAATATGTAAAGATGGAGTCACCTCTTGCATGCATCCATCTTCACCCCAATTGCACACAACAATGTACACAATATCTAGTTTGTTGAGCAAAAAATGTAACAAAATGTTGTCCTTCCACAAATCATTGTGCAAAATCCCATTATGGTGCATTGCATTCATGATGTTCATTTATGCCCATGCCATCTTCACACAATTTTGCCTAAAGGTGACAAGTCATTTTTGCCCTTCCATATTTGGGCTCGATTCCTATAATAACATTCAATTCTCCATAATGAATGAATACTTTATGTTGTAATCTAACATTTCTTAAAGCATGCCCCCATTTCATGACAATGTGTAAGCCTCTAGAGTTTTTGAATGGATGGTAAGGAACTTGATGACACTTATATGTTCATATGGGTAAGCCAATGTTTCTTATTTATTTTGGGTGTTATATTCACCAACTCAATGGTGTTCAAATTGCAATCAAACTTTTCAATTCGCACCTTATGCACCACACCATAACCATTTTGATTGTTTAGACCCAACAAAGGAAACGCATTCATTGTGCTTGGAATCCATATGCTTGGAATTCATTGTGCCTTGATTTCCTATTTGGGAAAGAAGATTTTGAACCTCTTCTTCCATCCATGGTGCCAATTGTGCCTTCTTTTTCAAATAAATCTTGTTAAATTTGGCCCACCATGTCACCTTATCACATAATTTCACCACCTCCATAGGTCAATTTGCCTTATCCTTTTGTTAAATAAAAGACTTCAAACCATTGTGCCAAATTTGATGTTATGTTCTTAACCTTGCATTCAAGCCACTCCAAAAACCCTTGAGAATTTTGTAATTCAATGTACTTTGGGGAATTGTTTAGTTCCATAATTTTTTTTCTCTTCATGACCTATTTGTATTTGTTTAGGCCATATGCTTGCTTGTTCACAAAAGTGGACTCGAGGTAAACCATTATATGTTCCTTTAAAAAGTCCATAACAATTTCTTGGGGTCATCACATGTTAATCCATTTAGGGTCATTTGTCACAAGCCTCTAACGCTTTTGAAATGGGTTGATGAAGTGTTTTCACCTTTAAACATCTTTTATGCCCTTCGCTTTCGCATGGTCTATGAAGGCACACTAAAATGCCTTCCATGTGAATTATTCAATGTCTAAAATGAAAGGTTTAAGGGTTTAGGGTCAAATTGTCCCCTTGAAGGTTGATTAGATAACATCATTTTAATTTGGGATGCCAAATTTTTTCTAAAACCTTCCAATCACTAATTGTTATGAACAACTTGAGTTTCAAAAGGTCAAGGACTAAGGTTTTCTAAATTTTGTGAAAAGGCCAACAAAACCTCCCATGTATTCAAGGTTTCAGCCTCCTTAGGTCGCTTGAGGTTATAATCAATGGTTGTAAGGGTGTAACCAAAACAAAAAATCCAAAGGGGAAAAAAGGTAGCAAAAAAATGAAGCCAAGATTTTAAAAAAAAACTTCATATAGTTTCAACCCAATTCGAATCACTATTAGACAGTCATATGTTAATTCAATCGCCATTAGATGGTCACATGTTCATTCGATCACCATTTTTTGAATTGGTGATAGAACATTATCACAATTGTTTAATAGTGACCACATTGGTCACAACCATTTAATGGCAACCAAAAATGGAATAGGTCAACAACTAAAAATTTAAAGGGTCGGTTACCAAAAATGGAATGGACCATAGCCATCCAATGGCAATTGAATCAAGATATTTAGCTATGGTTGCCATGGAGGCCCTTTATTTACAAAAATGTCTATTTCTACATTATTAACAAAATTATGCACTTCTATCATGGACATTGTTCCTATTTATGGTTGTATTGTGTTCAAGTGGTCATGTGTGTCACCAACATGAAGTTTTTTGGGAATGTTTTTGTATAACAAATCTTTTAACATATTGATGACATCCAAAACCTATAATTTTTCAAATGCACACACCATATCTTTAACAACTCCACCCTTGTAATCTCAAGTTATAAACACTCACTCCCCCTTTGTGACTTGTTCATTGTTGACATACAAGGTCAATGGGATCTCCTTGTATAACAAATCCTTTGGTAATCAAACAATATCAACATGATATTCTCCTTTTTTCCATCTTGGGAAATACATGACATCTATTTTCTCATAATCCCATGTAATGATGGTGTTGTTGTTCCAATTGTGATTATCATTAGGTGCAATGTTTAGTTTGACCTAGTTTGTTCTCATGCCCTCATTTTGATTACTTGACATGGTTGGTTATGCCTAAAACACAAGGATAACCCAAAACTTTGCAAGGACTAAACACTTTCTTTTAAGTGTATTGCATTAATTGTAAAAAAAAAATGACCATACATAAAAAAAGAAAGCTTTCAAATTATGTTTTCAAACTTTTTATATATAAAATATATAAAAAATGATGATTGAAATGGATTTTGATCACCATTGAATGGCCGAAATGAATCAAGGTCATTTTAGTCGCCTAACGGTGATCGAAATCAATTTTAGTCACCTTGAAGCTAGTTTAGTGTTCAAGATGATGACCAAAGTAGGTTCAATCCCCATTGATTTTGGTCAAATGGTTGCAGGTAACCAAACCTCTTTCGGTCACCATCCGATATTGACATGTCATTCTTTTGACATCATGGCCATCGAATGGTGACCAAATTGTTTTGGTCACCATGTGATCGCAACTAATCATTTAAGACTAAGTTTGAAATCCATGTTTTTTGGGTGACCAATGGAAAATGAAACTAATTTGAACCCACACATGCATTGTTTTAAAAGGGTGGGTCCACTATAAGACTCACACTTGGGGTTATTGTCAATATTTTCTTCTATGACGTGTGAGGGTTTTATTTGTTTATAGTTATCAATGCCACACATGAAAGAAAGTGGATCACTTTTGGAGGATGGTGAAATTCACAATGCCACTTGTGAAAACAATTATGTGTTGGACTTCATTGTTGAACCTCTAGAAGATGCCAACCCCTACTACATTATTATTCAATCCTAATAATCCTATGTGGACTAGAAAAATCCCAACCCTATTAGATTTAGCATAGGTCTAAAGGATCCCAACACCCATTAAATTAACATAAGAGGATTATTAATAGGGTAACATGGCAGATTGTGGGGACCACATGAGAGTAATAAGGGGGGCATGGGGAAAATGGACAATGACATGACATAAAATTTGAGGCCTTTCAAGATTTGATTATGTTAGCAAATGATGGATGGTGCAACATGCCTTAACCATGGACATACACATTGTGTTCCAACTATGTATAGTGGTGCCACATTGACAAAAAAATGGCCAATGGCTCAACATGAAGCTCATCACAAGAATAATGTTGCCTAATTTACAAATTGCCAAGATGCTCAATTGAAAGCATGCGCGTTGGAGGTGCATAGGGCAATGATAAGGAGCCTAATATTTATAAACAATTAGGTGCATTTGATTATGGTAAAGGTGGCACTTGAGGTTCAAATTGATTGGAGGATCATTTCAAGTAGTTGAAGGACCAATGTGCCTATGTATCGAACACAATTGGGTCCACCACATCTCGCGAGTACTCCTCAACCAATACCACGAAAGTCAATTGCACCCATGTTGATGGTGATTAGGGAACCACATGGCAATCAAGCTTTAGTTTCCATGGTCATCAACCAAATTGTTGAATCCCCATGGGAGCAAAATCCCCCCCATTCACATGGGCCAACATCTTTGTCAAGTTCAAGCACATATGAGGCCATAGATGGAGACCTAAGGGCCCATGAGCAAATGGAGGTGAATTTGAAAGCTACATGGTTGAAATGGCATCGTATGATTTATTTGACATGAAAGTGTGTCAAATGCGGTAGATGGAGGGGGCAAACACACATAAAATGCCTTTATATTCTAAAGAAGTGAACTAAAAGGCCAAAATTGCAAAACATGCCCTTGAGGCATTACAAGGGGAATTGAGGACAATGCAAGCCACATTACATGAGATGGAGTTGTCCAACATTATTTTTTGTGTGAACAATTGGGCATAATGTAAAGAAAGATTGAAGTTTTAAAACATGAAATTGCTTACAAACAAAAATAAAGGGAATTGAAGCAAAAAAAGGAACGCCTTAATTCAATGGATGGTGTCTAATGGTACCATCAAATTTTGATTGATATGAAAGAACAATATCAAAAAGATGTTGAAGTGTTTACTAAAGAAGCTTAATTAGCCTCAAATAACATGTAATTAACATGCATTTTGGGCACATCTTGGGTTGTGCAAATGGAAGTGGAATTAATGTGCATTGAAGTGAAATATTGTGATGACCAAAAATTTCAATCACACAATTTAACATCATGGCCAAGGATATTTGAGATGTTTCTAGATAACTTGCCAAAGACGCAAGATACCAAAAACATAAATTGGTCAATGCACCTTGAGCTTGACTTGGAATATTTCACCTCAACTTTCGAAAAGATGGGGAAACATTTTTGGCCTTAACCTCAACCCTTCACTAAAACTGGGGACCAATGGATTATTTGCTCCAACCCATATGAACCAAAAGGAGTGTGGCAATTGGGCACTTATTAACACATGCACCATCTACAATGCTTAATAACATTGATGGTGTCAAGGAAAAGGTATCAACAATGTAGGGCCCCATTCCATTGTCATCTATATGCACAATTTAACTTTCAAAATGTCATGGCAAAACATTGGGAATATAATCAATATAACACGCCTAATTGACCTCAAGCACGTGGTGCAAACATGCAATGGATTTGGCAAATGGGCATGTCATTTATTACATTTGGGAGTCAATAGGACAAATGGTAGTTGGATGAATCCCAAATTCAAAAGGCATGTGAGGCCTTTTATTTTATATCCATTGATGTGAAAAGCAAATGGTTTTACCAAAATTTTGATGGTGGTTTAACCCAAGGACCAATAAGTTTGAATTTGGTCTAAACCCATGTGGAATTTGGTACAATTCCACGGGTGATATGGTCTAGCAAGTGTGTAGTTTACATGATCTTTTGGGAAAAGCAGCACATGACCATTTAATCAAGGAGATTAGTGATTCCCAATGTTTGAAGGACGAAATGACATTTGCATTTTTTAATTGAAATATCATCACACGATTGCCATGGTCAATGAGATAAACAATCTTCTTGGGTTGAATGTGATTTTGCACGGGGTGAACATTGGGCAACAAGGTCCATCAGTGCAATTGCCAACAATCTCAACCAACTTTTCAAACACTATTTGGGGAAGGTAATAATAGAAAACCAATAGATTCCTAAGTTAAGGGCAAGGAGGATTTAACATAAGTATTAAGCACATCATATGTACATCACTTTTCCAACATTGAAACAAAATTATGTATAGGTTCATTGTCATATTTATGAATGGTGTAAAATGGGCAAAAAAAAAAAATTCCCCAATTGATGTAATGGTTGTGATGACTTGTACATAATAAATAAGAAACAAAATTCTCCACCTATTTAGAGCTTTTAAATGATAACATGATAAAAAAACTCATGATTGTACACCAAATACATCTTTATTACATGTTTGAATATGTTCAACACTTAACTTTGGGTTGAATCAAGTTTTAAGTTATGGGTCCAAATTCTTTAAGGTGTACCAAAATCTTGTTACAACATCACCCTTTTTCTATCTTTTTTACTTAATCTATTTTTTCCATGTAAAGACACATTTATGGATGATTATGATGGATTCTAGAATTGTAACGGTTTAAAATATGGTCCTTCCAAAATATTTGACAATTTTTAACTCTTTATTTTTTATGGGGATCAAAATATAGGGTAAAAAAGGATTGCAATATGGACTAAGTCCCTTTTTTTCTATGTGGTACACCTTAAATGAATTCACCTTTCTAAATATTAATTACATTGATAAAATGAATAGTTCAAATATTTGGCAAAATTTGATAAACACCAAGTAGGGTTCAAAATCAAATGGTAACAAATTTATTTACACAAAAGCATACAATTCAAACAAGCTATGTGGACCTTCTTGTGGATGGGAAAATTAATCAATTTTTATGTATTTTTTAATGGTTAACCCTTTTAAACAATGTGAGGCTGCAATGCCCTAGTGATTCTAGACATGGAAGCACAACCAATTATGGATTAATATCTTGGGGTTGAGGTTCATGATAGTCATTGTCATTTGGTGCATCACCACCATCATTGTTAATGTTTGTGTCTTAATCATCATCATTGCATCGATCTTCCATTTCTAAAATGTATGTCCCATGCAAGGTCATGATGATATTTTGCCCCACTTGTTTTGTTACAATTCATTTGGTGGGATGATGTCCATCAATATCCATGATGCCATCCATATGTAGTTAATCATAATCATGTTTTCCTACAAAAACCATTGTTGTTTTATTAGCTAACATTTTTTTCGACTAATATATTGTGTGGATGAATTTTAAATACATAGATGAGGATGGTTCGTGGAAACAACCAACACAATTAGATTTTATCCCACCTAGGGTTGAAGACGTGTTTGATGTTATAAGTAATCAAAGATTCATGCATGGTCATAATTTGAATCATGTTGTGCCAATGGAACTTCAATTTCATGAATGGGCATGTATTGATGAATGGCTTGGGGTTCAATTTTGTAAGTGGTGGTATCTAGGCCCACTAGATCCGATGTCATTTACTACCATGGTTTTGACTATAGGATCTATAGGATTGACCGAAGGACCCACTTGTGTGTTCGGTGTGTCAATTAATGTATCTTAGGTTACCATATGTGCAATGTTGATTCCTAGGCCCATTGTTAAATCCATTATTGCTAATGGTGTGTTCATGTTATGCGGGAGTACAATATTTATGGAACCTATTAATTGCAAGTGAGTGATTTCATCGTCAACTATCAAGGCATGTACAACCATGGTGGATGCATGGGGGGCTTCAACTTGACATTTAATGGATGAATTTAAGGTGGGGAATTCCACTTACTGCGAAGCCACATTGGGTGGCATGCCATATTTGTATTCCCATTATTAGATCGTAGTTATTTCCAAATGTTAACATTAGACAACAATCTTGAAAATGGAAGGTCTTTTGATGGGTCATCAACAAGGAATTCAAAGGGGTAATACTAGTCCTCATCACCATTTGACATTAAAGGATCCTCCTCTAATATGTCTCCTTTGTCTGAACTTTCATTGACATTGATCTTTAAACAACATATTCTTCTCATATAATGTAATGGGGTTAGCACTAGGTCATTCTTGTACGAGCTTACTATTATTGTAAATGTACACCAAGTCTTCAATTCAATGTGAATTGGTGTCACAGTTTGCTATGGAAAATGAATAGAACTTCAATTCCGTTTGCACAATGACAAAGGACACACTTGTGCCAGGATGTGGCAAACAATGGGTGTAAGCATGCATCCACCAATTCCAATTAAATCCCACCATTCATATGGGAACAATTTGAGGTCATCAACTTGGGGGTTGTCAAAAAAAGACTTTTGACTTTCAACAAAGTCCTTTAATTCTTGGGCATAGGTCATTGAGTTACCAATGTTTTTTCATAACACATAGTTGAATGTTTCCTTGGCATCTACATCATCATGGAGGTGTATAATTTGTTTGAGACACATTAAACTCAAATAAATATGGATTGAAAAAGGCTCATGCATAATGTAAATCGGTCATCAACATCCTCCACCAATGGTAAAAAGGATGTTTGATCACATTTGCAAGGCCCAATGGTAATGAGAAGGTTGATCTTATAATGATAAAATATGTTGTTCCAATGTCTTCATGACACGCCTTCCCCATGCAAGGTTGTTTACCATTGAGTGCTTTCAATTCCATTGGAATTGGTTCCACCATGTGCACAAAGTTGGCAGAAGTATTGCAAAACCCATCTTTCTTTATGTTTGCTCGAACATATTTCACCTTGGTTGGGGACTTGTGTTGATGGCCATTACACAACATGTTGACAAAAGTTGTCCATTTAGGATTGATGATAGGTTCTTGACATGGTTGGGTGGACCAAAACCTAGCAAAAAAAAACTTGGCCAAAATCCATTTTGCAAGCTTTAACAATGTGCATAGTGTTGACATAAGATGATGACAAGATGATATCTATCCATTCCTAGCAAATTGTTTTCCATATGTGATTTGTCCATTATAGAGGCTAGTGATTTATATTAATTTTAAAAAAATTTAAACTCAAAACACCTTTGTTTTTAAATGTTATGGACTTAAAAAAATAAAGTGTGGCATTCAAAAATTCATAGTGTAATACTTGCAATTCATATGATGCAAAACTCTTTTGCATTTTTAAAATTTATACATTTCACCTTGAAACCAATTCCTTAAACAAGTTCTGGATCCATCATTGAACCAAATTAAAGTCCATTATTTTAAATTGTAGTTGGTGTGACACCTTAATTTTTCAATTTCAAAAGTCCATAGCTCTTGGGATTTTATGTTTTTTGCATTACAAAAAATTTCACCAAGTAAATATTAAAATATATTATTTGAAAATGAGTCCATATTAACCAAACCCAACATATGTAGTAAGATATAACACTTTTAATCACACCCACTATGCAAAAAAAATACCCCCGTGACACCAAAATTAGTCCACCCTACCATGCCAACACTTGATAGTTTGTTGAACAATAGGTATTATATCACTTTCAACAATCACTCAATCATTAAGAAGTTGGTTGCAAATCAAGTCTCAATGGGGTTTTGAGGCATTAAATTGGTTTTGTAATGATAGAAGATTGCAAGTGGTGCATGGTGTTGCCATATGAAAGAAACAATAACTTTCACCCTTTTCACAATTTGTTTCACCCATGTTTTTTCCCCTCAATCTTCTAGTAACAAGTCCAAACAAGGCACAACCTTGAAAATAGAGGTTTGAAAAATGACAAATTAAAAGGTTAGTTACATTTTGCATGTTTGAAATATTGTTTGTACAAATTTGTATAATGTTGTCCACTCCAATGGTTTCAATGTATCCAATCAAAGCATTAATATGTAGCACTTGGGCATCCTTATGTTCCCCTATTGTGTCAATGACACCTAAGAATACATTCCCATTAGGACAAGTGAACATCACATTCAACAATCAACATTTTGCAACATTGTCCCAACCATCAAAACAAATGGTGGTTCCATACTTGATAATGGAATTTTATATCCTTTCAACAGTAAGTTTGGATGCTTCAACCTTGGATTGTTTTTGCAATTTTTTGCACAATCCATGGTATGATGAGGCTTTATAATAGGTTTGGGACTTTGAGGTTGTTTTCACAACTTCTATGAGCATCAAATGTCATGCAATGTTGAAAAGGATATTCACTTCATAAAGGAATTCACCCACTTTTTATCCAACTCCTATTTTTTTTAGTTTAATCCCTCTTGTAATGAGACCCATTAAAAGGTTTGGGTGTTATTATTTAGTATAACCCTTTATGTTATTTGTAGGTGGGGTGGAGATTTGGAGGTCGAAGTAGATTCTCCCTCGTTTGAAAGGTTTGGCATTTCAATGGTCATATTTTCTATTGTCCCATCATGGGTTAGTACAACCATGTCATTTAATGGTTGAAGGACAATTCCCCCACATGGCAAATAATGCTTTCATTTGTGCCCATGCTTTTGAACCCATTGCAACACCAACTTTTCCACTACCATCATGTCAATAGCCCAAATGGAAAGGCATTTAATCCTTGCAATATGAAATGACATTGTTCCAAAACCTACATTCCATCTTGCCCATATTGTTTAAAGTTATCAAATACCATGGTTCCCACATGTTTCACCTATCCTCCATTACAAAACACCAAAAAAAATTGATTAGAAAAAATAATATATAACAATAAGGTTTGATTTCATTTAAAAAATTATACAATGAAATTTAACACCAATTGTAAATGCAATATGATGATTTGAAATTCATACACCCATAAAGTTTTGCCCCTCTCTCCCAAGACACATGGCAATGATTGCTTGTTAAGTAACACAAAGCCCACACATTTCAAAGGAGAAATTAATTTAAGATTGATGCTCCACTTTTTGTTATTCAACATAAGCAAAGTGGGTTGGTTAATTTTTTTGGGAAAGTTTCTTTTTTTCCAACTATGATTTAGATTAATTTTAATCACCAATAAATAAATTATCAACTATTAAAGAAATTTGCTCATGTGATAACCAAAAAAGGGGCTGAATTCAATTGTTGAACAAATGGTAAAAATTGATCCATTGTCGATCAAATGATTGAAATCTATTTTGGTAACTGCAAATTGAATGGGTATTAATTGTTGAACCTTTGGTAATAAAAAAAGTTTAAGTTGTGAAAATTGAGGAAACCAAAAAAATTTAGTTGCCAAAATTATGATGATCAAATTTGTTTTCATTTGCTAAGCGTGCAAAGGGTAGACCGAGTGGAAAAAAAATTGTTCACATCCAACTTAACGGATGAGACCAACATGTTTATACGATTGTTGATGCAACAATAGATGCAAAATGGACATGTGACATCATTTTTAACAACCTAATAATTGATCAGTAATAAACTTATATTTTAAAATGGTTTTCAAAAAGGTTTTGTCGATAGTAGGCATATGGAAGCCTTCATAGAAGTTTTTTTGAACTTGGTCCCAAAGGGGTGTGATTAGAATTAGGACCCCTCATTACCTTTAGTATGTTCAACACTAATTTAAAGTATGATATTGCATTATAGCCTTGTTTGTTTCATTTCATGTTCATGTTTTCATATGTTATGAAATAAAATTTTATTTGAACTATTGTTTTGCATATTTCATGATCTTATTTCGGTTTTTACATTTTGTGTTTGGAATTAGGTTTAGGCCTATTATTGTCATAGTTTTTTGGTTTTTATCTACCTTGGAAATCCCTTTGTTTTTGTAGTTTCCATGTTCATAACACAATCTTTCCTAAATACAATGTGTACCTTGGAAATCCCTTTGCTTTTGTAGTTTCCATGTTTGTAACACAATCCTTCCTAAATACAAGTGAGGTAGGTAAGCAAAATCAACCTTAAACCTAAATATTTTTTAAATTACTTATTGTTACAATAATTACAATAAATTTAACCTTTATTCTTAACATCATTTTGTCATGCTTTAATTTTGGTTGTGATCCCAAAGCTAGGGTTGCAACAACAAAACAATGCAAAATGAAAAGAAGAACAAAAAAAAGAAAAAGCAAACACAAATTTGTGTTGTTTAAGATGTTTGTGATGAATTTACGATATTGAAATTTGCAAAAGTTGTGAAAGAAAATGTGTGTTGTTTTATGGAATGAAGCAAAGGATTGGTGATGTGAAACAAAAGGTGCTACAAGACAATGGTGTTGTTTAAGAAAGAAAAATTGCAAAATGAAGGTTTTGAAAGACAATGGCAATTCAAAACAAATGCATTGCAAGAAAATGTGACATTGCACAAAACAAACACATTACAAGATGCAAAATGAAGAAGACAATATTAGACATTAAGCAAAGATGCAAACAAAAATTATTGTGAAGTGAAAATGAGTTGTAAAAAGAAGGCATTAGAAAACAATGGTGCTAGGAAACAAAGCCATTGCAATACATTGCGATGCACAAAACAAACACATTGCAAGAAATTGCAAAACAAATGCAAAGCATTTAGACACAAACAAAACAATGACATTGCAAAACACAAAGCAAAGACAAACATAAATTGCAAGACAAGGGTAAGAGAGATCAAATGAACCTATAAGGGAGTTGAGATGAAGATGCAAATGACGCCTTCACCAATATGATACAATTGAGGGGGAAGACATGTGAAAGAGGAGATAGAACCAAAAGTTGGTGTGGAAGTTGGAGAAATTCATGTCATGGTAAAGGGGTTGTAGACATCTATAGATATTTGATGTGGATGAAAGGTGCCAATGTTAGGCTTAGGGATGTTAGGGTCAATGCTGATAGACTTCCACGCACTAGGTTAGTGGTGTTAGGTTAGTTTTTGCTGATAGGACCTAATACTAGGTCTGGTCCTCCTTAATATGGTCACAGTCCTTAATTTTTTTGTACTAGAGAAGCCACCTCATAGGCCATGTTCTGGACCCTAGTGTAAGCCTTTAAAGTGAGGCTGGTAGGTTGAGCCCAAAAGGCACACTAGGGGGCAGAATGTGCCCTAGGGGGCACTTTCCTTGACCTAAAGGCTGTTTAGGGCAGATTCTGTTGTAATTAGCACTTCAATTATTTAGACAAAATGGCACATCACTTACAATCAGAATTTCCTTCAACAAGGCCGAATTTTGCAATCTAAGATGCCTGAAAAGTGGCAGAATTTGAGGGTTTAGGGTTTAGGGTTTAGGTGAATCCATTTTGAAGATTCTTATTTAAGCTCAGCCTTAAGAGGGTTAGGTACACCAATCATCATGCAAATATGATTCACAAACCCCAACCTGTGAAGTTCCAAATATTTCTGCATCTCTAATGTTGAAGTGTGGCTGAAGGTTTAGTGGCCTGCCAATACAAGCAGGCCCTTAATGGGGTCCTAAAAATCTGCTGTTGTTTTGCATTTCTTTCTTGCAGCATTTGTGCAGCAGAATTTGTCTCGGTTTTGAGCACTACCCATTAAATTCATAAGGCCCCTTGACAACAAGCAGCTTAATGGGGTCCTAAAAATCTGCAGTTGTTTTGCATTTCTTTCTTGCAGCAATTGTTCATCTGAATTTTTCTCAGTTTTGAGCACTACCCATTAGATTCATAAGGCCCCTTGACAACATGCAGGCCCTTAATGGAGTCCTAAAAATCTGGTGTTGTTTTGCATTTCTTTCTTGCAGCATTTGTGCAGCAGAATTTTGCTCAGTTTTGAGCACTACCCATTAGATTCATAAGGCCCCTTGACAACAAGCAGGTCCTTAATAGGGTCCTAAAAATCTGCAGTTGTTTTGCATTTCTTTCTTGCAGCAATTGTTCAGCAGAATTTTTCTCAGTTTTGAGCACTACCCATTAGATTCATAAGGCTCCTTGACAACAAGCAGGTCCTTAATGGGGTCCTAAAAATCTGGTGTTGTTTTGCATTTCTTTCTTGCAGCAATTGTCAGCAGAATTTTTCTGGGTTTTAGCATGACCAATGGACGGCCATTAAAATTCATAAGGCCCCTTAACAGCTGGACTTTACCGTTTTCATTAGTTTCAATTGGTTTTTAGTTTTTGCACATGGTGTAAGGCTCCTCATTGAGGCCATTATGGTTGTAAGCTATGCCCTCAATGGGGGCAGCCCTTACCATCTGCAAGCTTCAGGGACCAACTGGGAGAAGCTAGCCAGGAAATTGCCAGGACAAGATTCAAGAACACTGTTTTTTTTGGTGGTGAAATTATCACATTTCTTCGACCTGGAAAATATTGATTTTGAAGCATACAAACAAACACTTCAAAAAAAAAATGGCAATAAAACTTTGCCAGATTTTGAGATTTAAAAATAAATAAATTCAGCAGATTAATTTCTACAACAGTTTTCAGCAAGTAGGCAGAATATCAAAGGATTCTTCAAATTCCTACTTTCATATCTGGTCTATAGCCAAATTTGGATAAAAAACATCTTGTGAATGATTGCCAGTTTAGCTACATCACAAATGAAATTATCAAAAAAAAAAAGAGAAAAAAAAAGGGAAAAAAAAACCCCTATTCAAAGGCTTTATGCACATAAAGAAATTGGAATAGTTTATGAAGTGTTTTGAAGCAAACTTCTTATGGTCATCAACCAAATAAATAATTACCAATTATCCCCCAATTTGGTCAATAATGAGAAAAATCTCTTTCTTATGTACCTAGTTTGCAGAGAGAACATATTTCTCTTACAAAAAAAATTGAGATTGAATCAAAACCCTTGAGGCTACTCCGACAATAATCTTGGTAGTCATTTAGCCACAATGAATGAATCATGTGTACCCAAATGTTTTAACCTCTGGAAAACATATCAAGATATCTCTCTCCAATTCAGTAAAAAATATACGATTTTGATTATGGATAGAAAATGTTTTTGTTAGCATACTAGGTTCACCGACTTGATTTTCGGTGAGCCTACTACCTACCCTTTCCCCTACAGGAAATGAAGTTTCCCTTGCCCCCTGGGGCCAGCCCTGATGACCCTGTTGTTTGTCACCTTTTGCCGTGCAAGACAAGCAAGGGTGGGGAAGAGGGGAATAGTGTTCTATGGATCACCATGTTGTAGTAGTAGTAGTAGTAGCGTGGGCAAGCCCACAACATGACCGAAAACAATGAAAAATTATTTACATACGACTAGTAGTTGTAGTAGTAGTGAGTAGCAGCGGTGAAGTCTGAAAGATATATACATATTAGTCGTGAAACCTATCCCATGCTGATCTAGCCGATGCCATGTTGAGCACAAATGCTTAGTTTAGTTACGACTTGAATGGCAGATATTTCAAGACCTTAAATTACAGAAAATTCCACTAATCACATGTTGTGTCCAACTTTTTAAGACCTTAAATTACAGAAAATGCCGCAGACTTTTTAAAGTATAGAATGGTACGTGTGTGTATACTCATTCTGATTCTGTCCAAGGTCTTGGAGAAAGCAAAAAAGCTTAGCTAGAGAGAGAGAGAGAGAGAGAGATTTTTGGGATAATCTGGCTGGCTTTCATAAGACCTTGGAAGTTGCAGAAAAAAAGATAATCTATTTTTAAGCAAAACTCACTAGTGGCAACCACTTGTTCCAAGTCGTGAGATACAACTTGTGGCCCAAAAAACTTCACCTCGAACATGCTTCACCAGAGGCAGGTGCAGCACAATTACCAATGCGGTATGTGGCCTAAGATCTAGTGGTGCAGCCAGAGTTTGTGATCTCAAAATGCAGGATCAGGAGTGGGGCTTTTGTTTGCTTCTTTTTAAACAAAAATATGTAAACAAGCTGAGAGAAACAATTGCCAAATGGCTACATCGCCACCAATACTCCATCAGACTGCGACGTCACGACACCATGCAAGGGCAAGGTCAAGGGTGACGAATAGGTATCTTCATCTTCATTCGATACAAATTTATACAATATGATGCAAACCTTCCATCCAGCCTTTTACATAGGCTGTCCTTTTTTCCAGGTCCCGGTGAGTCTATGGGCATTTTAGGAAATCCAGTGCTCTAGCTCTAGTCTGCTGCACTTTTTCATCAGGTATATCAAGGCTGCAGCAGCTATGGAGGTTTCATATGATTGAAACTCAGTTGCAGCCTGCATGTGATTTGTAGTCAGCTCTTTATGATTGTATCCGTAGCCAACCCACAGGGTTCACAAAGACTGAGTCCCCTTTCTTCCATGTCTTCTTCCAAGATGCTCTTTCTTCCATATCCTTTCCACTTACAATTTGCTGACATTTTTTTTCCTTTTTTTTTTTCAAAAGCTTGTTAGAAAACTTCATTTTTGCATGGTTCTACAGTACACACACAAATGCACGTTGTTCATTTATGGGTTTTTGGTTGGATGTGTAAGGAATCTGGAAAGTGATTGCTCTTCAACATGTTATGAACCCTAGGAAAGATGTAGAGTCTAGAAGTACAAAAGCATCCTTGGTTGGTATAATTTTCTTTTTTCGGTCGATATTGGTTTTCATGTATTCTTGGTTCTTGCCATTGAAAAAATGGACATTGTTGTCAAGTAGTTAACACATTCATAGTGACAATATTATTCATGAATGATTTAGAAAATGGTTGTTCTTAGACTCAAAGTAAGTGTTCAAGGTGTTGAAAAATTATAGCAACTTATCTTTGCATTGAAAGTCTTACAACATTTTAAAGCTGAACATAGGTATAATCTTATGTTAACTTGTTATGATGTAGATGTTGTTAGCTTAAATTTGTTTTTTGAAAATCTTACATAAAATTATTGACAAAAAAAATCACATTTGAGTTTAGTTGTAACTACTATCCTTGTGTCTAAATGATTTTACATGGTTTTATTTATATTATATATACATATGATTACAATTTAGTAATGATTTTCACTTTTGAATTAGTGATGAGTCTTTTGAGTTCATATGTTGAAAGAGCAGATACTTTACACTTTAAATCAAAACCTATAATAAGCATTGTTATAACAATTTTATGTTTTTTTACAGATGAACACATTTGGAAACATTCACAACATCAAAGGCGACATCAACTAGGTGTGCATTGTACACTATCTCGTAATAAATTTATTTCAACCATGTTTTTGTAACTTTATTTAGGTGTATAACATATATATTCAATATTTTATATTCATTTCAATTATTATGATATGTATGTTGGTCCAAAACTTTTATTACAAGCTTGAAAATTTTGTAATAAAATATATGCTACATTGTAACGTGTCATGCAAAACATCATCTATCATTATATGTTCAATGTAAGTTTCATGAAAAGATTGTGAGAAAAAAACTTCAATTTTTTAAAGTGTTAAAATAAAAACACCCAACCAAAAAAAGGGGATGGTAGTAACATTAAGCAAGAGGCATTGAAGTGAAACCAACCACGGCAAGGGTTCCATGCAACAAGCATAACTTGAAAACATTATGAAAATTGAAAATTGTGCAAATCTCATTTTGTTCTTGAATTTGTTCATGTATACTCTCCATTTGGTAAAATTCGATAGTTGCAAGGAAGGTAATGTGCATTGTGCTATCTAGAGATTACCTTTTGTTTGGCTATTGTTATTGTTATTCGAATATGCAAGTTTTGATTATGGTAGTGATTGATTTTTTTAGAAGATTGGTTATCTTGGACACTCTCACATGAAATCATTTTCATCCTTTTAAGGTTGTATTGTAAGCCCAATGCCAACCAAAGCTAGATGGTTATGCATTCCAACCAAAGCCCAATTTTTAATACGATCATTCACTTCCACCATACCATTTATACTAAAGCTTTTGGTAGAGCGTAAATTGTAACATCTCATCTAATGCTAGCATCTCTAACAATGCTTTAAAGGCATAGTAACATTTCATAGGTATAAATATTTTCCTTCATGTATATTTGTTTGCATGTTAAAAAAATTGCAGCTCCATGATTAATGATCTCAGACTAGGAGTAGACCCTGCAAATTTCTAACTGAACATCAGTTAAGTCATTTACAACCTCCTCAACCATCTGACTCAAAAGTGTGCTTCCAATTTCTAAAGCTATGTCTCCAATTTCCTGCTCATAGTAGCTCCACCTGTATAATCCACAAGCCATGTCTCTATCTATCAAGCTATCTATGGCATTTGAGGCCAGCTCCCTCCACTTGCAAATTGTTCCATACACTTTGTCCACTAGTTTGCATCCACCTGGCCCAAGTGCAAAATCTGAAACCACTGGAATGCTGTTCATCCATGGCTTCAACTCTCCACAAGAGTCAATTTCTGCAACCAAAGCTTCATTCATGCTGTCAAAGAGAAGCTTGCGGTCACATTGCCATAAGGCTCCACATTGGTAGTAAGAACTTGTCCGGGACAAGCTGACACTTGCACCTCCAAGATTTATTCGTTCAGCATCATCACTTTCTAGTCTATTGAAAAGTGTTGGGTCCATAAGAACTCCTTGGACAAAGCTCTGTTCCTTTTCTTGGACAAGAAGATGTGCCTTCAATAATCTGCCATGTAGGTCCACATTTTGAAAGTTGGAGATTTCTAAGATAGCTTTGCAATTTTTCTCCTTCTCCCTGATGCTTTTTATTTCAGCCACAGGACTGCTGCTGCACTTAATGTCCTGCAAAGAGTCACATGCTTTTTTGACGTCATGTGAAGAAGGTTGAATACCCACATGTGTGTTGTGAAGCTCAAGCACTTTATCCAGGTGTTGCTCTGACTCTGCAATCACAAGTATAAGCACACCATGTTTGGTTAAAACTCATGAATGACATATAGAGGGGTCCCAGGAAGTGCCAAAGTAGGCCGAATCAAATGTGTTGCATGGACTTAAGAGAAGGACCATAACATGACCTGCAAGGCTTGGTTCAGAAGTGGTGGAAACTTCATCATGCAAAGGGGAGTCCAAGACTGACACAGGGCTTAGTTGCTGACCCTCTTCAACACCTGTTGAAAAATCATCACTCCTCTCCACAAACCAATTCATTAGAATCGGTGACAGGCATCCTTCACCAGTCCCAGGATTTGAGGACCCTAGATCATGCTGCATTTCACCAGACACAGACAACATGAGAAAACCAGTTGGTTCACTTGGCTCCATTAATAAAACAAACTTGTCAATGTACCATGTCTGCAAACGAAGAAAAATGGCAAGTGGAGAAGACTGGTCTCACAAGGCATTCACATTATACCTCTGGCATTTCAGGTGTGCAATCTGCAGAATCCTCAGCTGCAGTAGTACTCCAGGCACCATGAGTCACAGCATTAAATGTGTCCCCTATATTTGACAAATCATGTGTAGAATCCACTGTGCTGTTACAAGCCTGGTTCTCTGAGACTAACCCCATCAGTGAAAGACTTCTCCTCCACTTTTCAATCTCATTCTGTGCATGTAGATCCTCTAAAACTTTTGCAAACAACTTCAAATTTGATTCTTTACGTGGAAACAAAACACCAACATCACCAGCCAAAGTGTGCACCACTGGACAAGTTTCCTGATTACAGTCAGCTGAAGCACTGTTGTTTGGAAGCGCCCCTTTCTTATGACCATCGGTTTCCCACTCATCACATGGTGCTGTAATTGCACTTCTATTGATGAAGGGAGCCATATATGAGGCTAGGCCCTTATCAAACGTACATTGAGCTGGCCTCTGACCCTGTGCTCCAAGATCCTGGTGATTCAGCTTAAACACATCGAATTTGCAAAATACTCCATTTTCAGCTGTGTGGGATTTTGATGCTGTTAGATCTGAGTCCAAGGGAAGCTCAGGAAATACCTCATCAATGCTTCTTGCCCTACTGTGCAATGGAGTGACCCTACATTCAAACCGCTTACTCTCAAGCTTGACACAGGTTGCTGAGTCAAATATTTCTTCCCTAACCCTTGCTGCATTTTTGTCTGTTGGGCATTCTCTGAAACACCCTGCACTGAATTCCACTGATGTATTTTGAACTACTGCTGCTACTCTTTGATCTCCTGTCCCATTTGTTTGATCTAGAATTGTCTTGAACTGATGGATCTCTGGTGTACAACTCTTTGTGCTTGACACCTTTGGATTGACAATGTCCACGATATCAACAATTGATTTTGTAATGCATCTTGGAGGAACAGTATAAGGGACAGATTGTTGCTGAAGAACTGACTGGACTGTTTCACATCCTTTTGGTACCACCACAGCTTTCTGACAGGGAGATCTGTTTCCATCCCTTCGAACACCAAACAGTTTATTGTAGCTAATCCTTGTCAACTCTGCTAGTTTATGAAACAAATTTTCTTCCTGAGTTGCTGATGACAAACACTCTGGCACACACTGACCTTGTAGACCTGCATGGGACAAGTCCAATCTCACTGTGCTCTCTGTTGGGAACACCTGTTGTCTTGGCAAAGTCTCTTCCTTGTCTGGTTTTGCAACAGTCCCCCAAAGTGCCCTGACTGCCTGCATTCCACCATTTGAAGATGGTCTCCTGTCACATGGCATTTCAGTAGGACCGGTAATTTGCTTTTGTGCAGGAGCCTGGGACAATGTTGGACCTTGTGGTTGCAGGTCCCTTGTGAGAACCTCTTCCTTTGTGGTTGATTGTGATGCAAATTCACTCGCTGCAAGCACAGGATTTGGCATAGTGGAAGCAAATGCCTCACAGTATCCACAGCGTCCATTCCTACTCACTGCAATGCCAGAAAGCATGTGTTTTTGTGAGATGGGAGGTATAGATGGAACTGGAACCTGAGGACTAACAGGTTCAGGTACCTTGTTGAAATCTGGACAGTCTGCTACCATGCTCTCTGGCTTCCCAAAGGAGAAAGACAGCAATGGTCTTGCTTGGTGTTGCACGTTTACCTCATATGTTTTCTGATAGTCAGGGTTGGCTGCACAACTGGAAGTTGTGGTGAGCCTCTCTGATGCCCTGGCAGACCATGGATCTGAGTAGTTTCTCACTTCAGATTTGAACTTTTGCATGGAAGCCTCATTGGTCTTGGATGTTGCCAATCCACTAATTACCTCCAGGTAATTGCCACTTTTGATGTTTACTGCTTTATTTGAGCAAGCTTTGCCAGGAGGTGGGAGACATTGTGCCTGGGTTCCTAGAGCACTATCAAAACATTCCCTACATTCACAGTCATATCTGCAAGACTCAAGAAATGAAACAGAGCCATGATTGTATTGTGATTCATCTATCCCAGCACTACTCAATTCACTATCTTCTGTTCCATTCCAAATTCTACTCATTGATGGGCCGCAGGGTGCTTTGCTGGCACTCAAATTGGAAAAGGTGGCACTGCTATAACCACTGCTTCTCACTGTCCTTGGAGTCTCACTGGCCACTAGATGTGAGACTCCTTCACCTCCAGAAGATGTGCCACCCCTATTGTGTGGATGAGGAACAGGTGAAACACTTACTGGTGGTTGCTGGGCATTTGAAGCTTGAGCACAAACACATGATTGCATGTCAGGCTCCAAGATTTTCACAGCAGCTTCCAGAAGACGGGCCATGCCCTTGTTAGCCAATGGACTCTTTAGGGGCAATGACATTTGGCTATGTGAATTTGAAGAGAGCAAAGAAGGGTCTAGTGGGCAAGGGGGCAAAATGCAGTGTGGCACACTTGATTGCTTGTCATCCTTCCTTTCCAGCAGAGGCTGTTGTTGTACACTGTCCTGAGGCCTGGGACAATCATGTGGAGCTAGAGACTCCTCTTGACTAAACAACTGTGATTTCTGTCCTGCATCCTTCTCTGGATCTCTTCTCTCCAGCTGATCCACAATCTCCCTTCCAAACCCTGGCAACTTGGCTTTCAGTGCCTTTTTTGAGGTCCTCATGTCACACCTTAGCAACTCCTGAAGCACTGCAGGGGACTTCGATCTCACATCACTTTCTTCTAAGGGAGATATTCTGATATCAATAGAGTCACTTTCCATCTCCATAGTTCTGGTGTGAGACATTCCATGGGGAAGAGACTCCAAGTCTGTAGGTTGAGCCACCATCCCAGGCACTTTGTTGTTGGCAATAACCATAGATGAAGCAGTTCTCCCAGTCTTGGGCAATGGAAATCCTTCTCTGATTCCAGCTTCACAAGTCTGATCACAAATTCCAAATTCTTAGCAGATGACATACACATGGCCAGGAGAGAATAGACATAAGCAATGCACATTGATGAAGGTGCAAGAATGACCATTATTGGATCCTCTAATAAAGCATTCGAACGAGTTGCCCTAAGGCACAAACAGCAACTCCACTCCAATCCAAAAGAGTGGAAGGATGAGCAACTTCACCAGGAGATGCAAAGCTGGTGCAGGGTGATCCTCCAGCTTGACACTTCTCCTAGAGATTTTTCTGCTTCCATCTGTTCCCACCATAGAATTAATATGAGAGAAACAGAGCAGAAAATTATGAAGGCGAAAGATAGAAATGGGTCTGCAGACTGCGATAACCTGTTGGTATTGCAGACTACAAGTTTGTCCAATTGGTACAGTATACAGCATGGGTACCAAGAAGTGCAGCTAGATGGGGTTTTCTGAAGGAAAGAGGAAACTTCTTTCGCATCATCAGGCAGGAGAATCCAATAGCATCGTCAGTACATGCCTAAAGCTTCAAATTTCCCAAGTGCTGCATCCCCAATCTACAGTGCTTTTTAGCTACACCTGCACGTCAAGATCAAAACCACAAGTCCCTGAAGAAACCAGAGCAAATTTGCGCTCATCTGCAGCAACTTGTGAGCCTTGATGAGACCTATAATCTGACAGGGTAGATGCCTGTCCGTCCGGAAATGTAGTGGACTTTCATGACTTGCATCGATCAAAACGGATCCTGATGAAACTGCTCCAGGGCAGCGACCTTTTGAGGATGCTAGCGCGGCACAGTTCTGTTGTGACGCACACATGAATGACAGCATGCCGTAGCCATTACACTAGTAAACAACGTACAGGCTGATGAATCTTCTAGATGCCATCAAGGCGAACTTCCAAAGAAAACCTTGTCGTAATCACTTGTCAAGCATGGGATCGTCATGATACCATGCCGACGATGATCAGTGCATGACAAAATGGTGTGCATTTGCTGCAAATGATATATACATACCTCTCGAGAGGCGCTGATTGGAAGGAGTTAAGGAGAAGCGCTTGCTTGAAGAATTCCGTTCGAACAGCTGCAAGAACGCGTTCATACAACTGCCAACTGTCACCACCGGAGGAGCGTGCTGCATGGTGTGGAAATTAGCTACAGGAGTAGAAGAAGACCTGCTGCCCTGATCGACATCTGCCATGATCTTCTTCTTCCTCTTCTTCTTCCCGCGACTGGCGCCGCAACGTCACAACAACACAATGCAACAGAATCAGTTTCTTCGCTTTTACGTCGAGATGCTGCTCGGTTTTCAAGCGCTTCAATAATCAACGAAATCCCGCAATGCCTGCAGTTGAGCTGCAAAAACTCCACACGAAACTTGTAGATGCTGCTCATATCCTATAACCAAGCCGAGCCAATTCCAACAACATCAAAGAGAAGAAAGATCGAGATGAGAGATCGATCAGGAAGCAAAGCCACGCACATGGGGAGATGCAACAGAAGAAGGGATGGGAGAAGGAAGATCAAATCTCTTTTGGCTGGCTTTATATAGCCAAAAAGATAGAATAAAAATTAAAAACAGATAAAATCATCTGGTTGTTGAGATTTTCAATAGCCATAATTCTACCAAAATTTAAGAAAGATTGCCAGATTTCTATACATGCTTCATGTAGAGTAGCCACAAATATAGAAGGATGTTTCAAAATTTTACTTTCATATTTAGCTTGAAGCCAAATCTGATTAAATCTGCCTGTTGATCATCGCCACTTTGGCTATAATACAAAATTGACAAAAATTAACACTTGACCGTCACTAACGTTGCAGTTCTAGATCCGACCAGGGAAGAAGCTGGCAAAAAGCAATATATATATATTTTTTATTTTTTTTAATTTTTTTTTTAATTTTTTTTTTTTCCTCAAATCATCACATATTCTTCATTTATCCTCGCACTGTAATTGCCAAAAGGTGGGGGCTTAGAAAAAAGAATATGTTGGATTTTCTGACTTAAAAAACGAAAAACTGCAGCCTTCTTTCTCGTTTAATGGATTATTTTGTATAAATTTCTTATTATTTTTTACAAAATTCCTTTTGTATTAGTAAACAGATAAGATGGATCATCAAAAAACCCAATCGATGATATCAAAAAAATA
>Ga0116229_10002098_pt1 | contig 32021 bp, 23 predicted proteins | sample S1TSphgellanicum_3_FD_87313 | JGI IMG/M metagenome (GOLD analysis project Ga0116229, IMG submission 87313) | Host-associated microbial communities from peat moss isolated from Minnesota, USA - S1T2_Fc - Sphagnum magellanicum MG | ecosystem: Host-associated > Plants > Peat moss > Unclassified...
CAACAACTCTCAAAGCAGCAAATACCCCATCCCTACCTCGGCCAGAACATTTTGTTTGTTTGTTATCTTTGTTGTTGTTTTTTTTTTGGGGGGTGTTTGGTTTTTTTTTTTTTTTTTTTTTTTTTTTTTTGTGGCAATAATAAAAAAGGGCTGGCGAATCTAACAAAGGAAAATTTGGGAATTAAAAAAGAAATTCGCCACATTTTGAGGAAATAAAGCTAGAAGTCGCCACATTTAGACAATGTTTTACTGTAGGTCGCCGGAAACTACGCAGGATTCCAAAAAAGATTTACTTGTTCACCAGGACAGTCGCCATTTACTGCCAAGGATCCTGGCCAGTGCACCTACTTGAGGAATTTGAAAAAAAAAACCCTGGTGCTAGGTTGGTGAAATCTGATTTTTTTGAAGTCAAACTCTGGAGCATATTTCTTTTATCCAAACTACACATTCATAAATGCAAGCTATTAAATAGCTTATGGGCTTAATTTGGGCTTCGTCTTTTTCTCCCTTTTTGCACCTTGCATGATTCTACTTGTTCTACATGTTTTGCATATTGCATATTCTATTGTCTCATGGCAATTTCAAACCAAGCACTTCTCAAAAGAAAGTGAGATATTTGTCATTAGTATATTTTTCGGCATTCAATAAGAACAACGTTGTTTTTTATTTAGCCTAAAAATAAGGTCAAACTAATCAAACCATGTCACAAAACAATCTAAGTTCACAAAATATGTTGCACTAACGCTCGAACAATGCTCATTAGAGAGTATTTAGTGTCTTCCTTAATTATTTGTCATCTTCCAGAAAACATTGTTTGGCATCATAAAAATTTGATGTGCCACATGTGAAAAGCATATGCACTCAATTATCCACTTGAGTCATGGATGAACCTTTTAAGCATTGTTGTACAAGTATCCACTTTTGATGAATATATTGGACTAGTCCTCGTATTGGTGCAGTGTCTTTTTTTTTTTTTCATACATGGCAAGTATTGGTATCATGTATTTTAAAAAACTCTTATACCAATTTGATATTAGTATTAGAGCATCTCCACTATCTATGTAGCAAATAACATTGCACATATATGGTGGAGGCCATTGTGAAAGGCATTTGTACATAGCTAAAACTAGCATGCATCATTTCCCCCATTGTGAGTTGGTTTCAAAAGTGAGCAAACTTGGTATGTTTGCCTCCCTTTGTCTTGGAGGTGCTCTCTAGAGAGGTAGAAGGGATTGCCTCCAAACCATACATTCCATTTTTATTGAAAGTTGTAGATTTATCTTATGGTTGAGTATGATCCCTCCATCACCTTAGAATGAAAAATCTTCATGTGTGATCTCATAGTTCTTACAATGAGATTTTTACTTACACACCTCTATGAATTGGTGAAGAGCTTGCCTTTTGTCATGTTTTTCTTCATGTATTTTGTTTGCACATTTTCTTAGTTGTAGTGCAAGGATCTAAGATGGATGCTTGGTGTTGAAGGGTGTTAGCACATTTGCACATGGACATGAATAACATTAATGAATTCTTTTTGAATGCAACTCAAAGGGAGTGGACAAAGATGGAATTGGAAAGGCTTTTTACCAATGATGCCATCAATAAAGATGAACATCATTGTACATATTCCCAATTTTGAAACTTTTTCAAGTCTTTGTCAAAAAAATTGGCATTTTTGTGTCTATGTTGCTATCCTAAATGAAAGTCTCTTTTGTTGCATTGTCAAATTTGAATAGCTTATTGGGTTGTAATGGAATCTTGTTATAATAACGGAGCTACAATTGACATTGCCATTACTTGCACTTGTGCTTTAATCTTTTGTAACTCCATTGCCTTTCACAAACTAAAGTATTTTCAAGCTTTGTAGAACAATAATGCATTCAGTAGCATTGTGAACAACACCATTGACCTCTACTTCTCAAGGATGTTCACCTTCTTTATTGTTGTTATTGCCATGTTTGCCATGACTCGAGTATGGGCTCTCATTGTGTAATCTTTGTTTTTCATCATTTGCACAGGTTTTTAATGGCTTTGGCGGCTTATGGTCATTTTTTTTTTAAAAAAAAAGTTTAAGACACGAGTCAACCATTTTAAGGGTGCGGTTTTACAACTTACATGCACATGTTAGCCCAACACATCCCAACCAACCAACAACAAATGAAGGTAAAGTTTTGGTTCGTTAGTCACTTAGTTTTGACTTAAAAAGATCTAAGGCCTTCTAGAAGATGATTTTCATGGTTTGCACATGATCATTGGGGAACTTTAATAACTCTAAAGTTCCTTATGGACTTTGAAACATCATGTTTGATTATTCCCCCTTTTGTTTACATAAACTTTCCATATGCATTACAAGCTACTAGGGGTTTTTTTTCAAATTCCTCAAGTAGGTGTACTAGCAAGGATATTCATCATTAATTGACAATAAATGGTGATTGTCTCGATGGACTAGTATATATTTTTGGATTCCTACCTAGTTTTTGTGACCTAATGGAACACACTATCTAAATCTTGTGATTTAAAACTTTTTAATCTCGAGATATGGCGATTTTTTTTTTTTAATTCTCAAAAATCCCTTTGTTGGATTCGTTGACCCTTTTTTTTTTGTCACTAGGTGGCAAAAATTTGCCACAAAAAAAAACTTGCAAACTAGACTATTTTTGTTGTGCATAGTGTTCATAAACCTTTTCCCAAAGTGTGTTGCATGTTTGACCATGTCCCATAACCAAGTCTTGCAAAACATGGAGAAAAAACAAAAAAACCAATGATTTTCCTCAAGGAAAAAATTGTCCACCTTCTTTTTACTTGCCAAAATTTTAAATGATTTGTTGCTACCATGGTTCATGGTTTCAATGTGCATTAATGTACTAGAAAACACTAATAAAAAACTTCAAAATAGTTTCAATTTTTTTCACAATATCTTGACATGTATTAAAAGCCACAATTACATTTCTTCCTAGTCCCAAAAGTATTTATTCCAAATGGATGCAACAATGGGGGTGGTTGAATGCACAAAACAAACCCTTGCAAGTTACCATTGGAAGGGCATTTCTTACAAACAATGAAAATGCTTTGAAGTCCAAGGCTGATTTTTTGTTGGTATAAATAAAGTATATACGTAATATTACTTTAAGCCTTGTGCAAAACTAATATTACACTAAGTCACACATGACTAATATGTTTTTCAATATTAATATGCATGTTAATATTATTTGTTTAGGTTGCAATACTACTCCTAACCTCCTATCAATTTGTTTCGTAATATTACTATAAAAAAAAGAAGTTTAATTCATTTTTATTTTTTTTTTGTCATTATTGGTTTTTTTTTAGAACAATTTTCCCAACAATAACAACTCCATTACTTTGGTCTAACATAGGGCCATGTAGTTCCCAATAATTTCAAATTTGAATACCTATATTTACTTTAGTTTATATACTAGGTATATGGCACTACTAACTCCATTATGATTCCTATGTAAGAAGAATTAGACAAAGATGAATGAGGCTTAGTTAGTTACAAGGTATTTCAAAATCTCCAAAATTTTGAAAACCTTAACTTACCATAAGAATATTAGGAAAAGAATTCAAAAGGACGCCCTTCAAACATATTAATTTAATTGGGTAATTAACCATCTTGTTGTGATTAAGAAAAAATTGGTATGGTGTTCTTGCACTTTTCAAAAATTCATTGAGTGAAGTATCAAATGGGGATAATATCTTGATGTGGATTTGAAGCTTCAAAAAGTCAATATAAATCACATCTTAATAGAAAATTGCAAACATTCTTTACGTCATGTGTTTTGCTTTACATTGGAAATAAAAATGTGATCAAAACTAACTTTGTGTTCAATTACCAAGTATAATGTTTATACTAAAATGAAATAGTACTTATAATCTAAGGTTGAGGTTTAATAATGTAGGTTCGTCTTAAATGGAACATGTAGGTTTTTTTTGGCTTGCTTTTTCATGTCTCAAGTTTAGACCTAGACATTGAACAAGTCATATCAATGTTTTAAAGGATTTGCAAAGATAGCCTAAATGGCTAAGTTTTGTTAATCTATAGTTGACAAGTGGCATCTTCTTAAAATTTAGGGTTCCATAAACAATGTGGCACCCACAAACATGACACCAAAGATATTGTGGCTACAAGAAACATATTTTAGGAGAATTGAACCTTGATCCAAATGGGTCCTACCGTTTGCAAGAAGAGATGGGACTACAAAGACATAGAACATAGGTAGTAACATGTTAGTGAAACAAAGCAAAATTGGAATGTGCATACAATTTGTCAACACATATCATATAGGAATGGAACATATTTGAAATGGAAAGTCAAGCAAAGAAAATCGCAAAAATTGACAATACAACTTAGAGAGTTTAGAAAATTAATGTATTTGTCTAAAAAAAATTGGCTTTTATCTTGTTGGCCTTTTAACTTTCTTTGGCATTCATACTTTGGTCATGATAGAAAATGGAAAACCTTACATAATATAAATATTTTGTGCATACATCTGCACAACCAAATATTAATGGGTTTTGATCTTGTTTCTCAATTTGTTCTTTGTGACGAACAATGTAAAGAAACACCTTTCATTCTTGACGATCCCCACAAAAGTTGTAGCCATAGAAGGCTTTTGATGAGCTTCAACCACTTTAAAAGCTTATGAGAAATAATTTGGTCATTGGTCAATAATGCTCACATCCAATAACATGAGTTATAATATATGGGTAGTTTCATTACTATAACAACATTTGACATTGTAGTAACTGTGGAGAAAGAGGTTTGTTGTTCTAACAAAGTTTCATCAAGTAGGGGCATAATGAAAAGATTGTTGGCTCTTATGTTCTTCCCATGACAGTAATAGTTCTTTAGATTGTTGAGTTGAGCTAAGAAATATGTTAAACTTTTATTTGAAGCCAAAATTGGTGGAAAATAATTATGGTGGTGTTCTTGATTTCTTGGGAAGGGAACTTCACCTTCAATTCTTGAATCAACTATTGAGTGCAAGGACTTAATGTACAATTGTGTTGAATACACCACCAAAGACTTGTATTCAATCAAAATTTGTCTGGCAAGAAAAAACATGAAAAATTATCGCATTTTCACATCAAGCAAAGGATTTTCAATCTACATTGCATTCGAAAAAGTCACAAAATTTGCATTTGTTCAACTAATGCTTAAGGGAGGAATTGTAATATGTGTACATAGATTGTAGGGATCAAATATGTTACAATATGCTAGAAAATAAGTCTCAAATAAATTTAATTTCAGTTATATATATATATAAACATTTAAAAAATATTAATAAGAACCTTTGTAAGTTTCATTATTCAATGAGACCATTAGCCCTTCCATTAAGTTAATGGTAAATTAAATGTAAATATTGAAAAAAATTAACATAAGAAAATATAAGAAAAATATGTTTTAAATTGATTTTTTTCAATATTTCCAGCTTTTTTATTAAGAATTTAATAGATTATGATTAAAATATTAAAATATTAAATGACATTAACATATATTAAGTGTTTAGCAATTGAAAAAATCAAAAATTCAATTAAAGTTTTATTCTCATATAATTAAACTTTAATTTGCATAAAATATACATTTATTTTCTTGTATTTGCATCTCAAAAAAATTGTATTAATTGTAAATGCACATTTGAACATGTGATTCTTCATATTATGTAATGAAATCTGAGAATTTCCTCTCATTGATCATTGAAATAAATAATATTCATAATCTCAATATGTTAAGGTTTAATATATGAATATTTTTCAAAAAAATGTCAAGTACATTGTATTGGCATACTTTAGCATACTTGGAAAACTTCAATGTTGCACATAATCAACAATTTGGAAAAAGTTTGGACTTCATGGTTAATCCAATGGGTAACACAATGCAACCTAAACATGAAAGGGCATGCTTCTCTGCTATGTTGTGGCATTTGTCTTAGTAGCACTTTTTAAAATTGAAACCTTGTTTACATTAAAATTAATGAAATCAAAATCTTTTCTACATTAAAATCAATGAGCTTGGAAATTAAGTATAGTCCAAGCATGATTGAAATGTCCCATTTGAAAACAAAAAAAAACTATGAAAACTTCCCAATTTTACATTTTCTTTCACAAACCTAAGAAATGGCTTAGATTTCCCCCTTCTATTTCATTTCAAACAAAATAAGTTCCCTCTAAATTTTGTATAGGTGTTTAGAGTATATATATAGGAATAATAAAATTTATCCAACATGGGTTGTGTTCTATCAATGGCCAAAAATTCTTTAAATTTTCATTTTTTGGAACCTTGTCATTGAAATAGGCCACTTGATTATTGTCACATTTGAGTGCTTTATACACATTAATGCTTTTAAACTATTTGTGATATACATTTTGGGGAATATATTTTGTTTATACATTCTTGATGAGTCCTTGAACCATTTTTTTACTATAGGGGAGAAAATCATGATTGTTTCCCAAGACTTGTCAAGAATCCTTAAACTTGTTCAAATTAGAAATGAAATACATCAAATATATTAGTACTTTTAACATTTTGGCATTTTCTTGTGAATATATATTTCAATCTAGCAATAAAAATAATTTTTTTGGCTACAATTGAAGCAAGGAAACAAAATCAACGAATAGGTACAAATTGGAGCTAAAATCTTTCGACATTTTTGGGTCATTAATTTTGAAACAAATTGCATTTGTAAAAAAATTGATTTAATATCTACAAAATGGTAAAACTATTATGGTAGTACCTTAATAATCTATGTATTATATATGAAACAAAAAACCTTCCGATATGAATTTGTCATTAAGTTTTAAAGACATGAATGGGGTCCATTGGATATTTCATGGAAATTCCTTTTTGGCATCCCAACCATGATTGAACCCAATAAGACTTAGAAAACACTAAACACTAAACCCTAAACACATTTGTCACTATGATTTTGTCAAATTATTTGCAATACAACCATTTAGCACATGTTCCAACGTTAATAAAATGTGGATGTGCTTCTAACATTTAACTACATAAACATGTGTGTGTGTGTGTGTGTGTGTGTGTGAAAATGGTTCAATTTTTAATATTATGATTATTAAGGATTCAAATTTAGTTAGGTAAAATATTGATGAAAACACATTTCAACTATTTCACACCATGTCAATTGTATGTTATTCTTTATGAACTTTTTTTGCCATTGAATTGGTTTGTTCCAAAGTTCATTTCATGTTGAAAATACATGTATTTAATGTTAATTTTGTGCATACATGTACAAAATTACGATATCTAGGTGGAAAGTGTTCATTAGCACCACGAGGTTTTGATAGTGCACTTCCCATTCAAAACAAACAATAAAGTTCCTAGATCCACAAAAAACATGGACTTGTGCACTTCATTCAAACACAAGCAAGGTGACATCATATTGCACACATAGGAGGAAGACAAAATGTTGCAAACAAAATGTCATTTGCAAGTTTCACATACCTAGGTATATACATTAGCAACAACATTGTGAGCCATCAAGGATCCAACACAATTCCCTTGACAATGCTTGTTGTGGACATAGACTTAACAAATCTCATTCATATGTTTTCTTAAACATTGAATCACCAAATCACAACTTTGTGATGTTGTGTACAATAGAATTCAAAAACTTCACACAAAAACAATAAAGGTTAAAAGTTGACAATTATATACAAAAGTTGGCAAACTAAAGTGGTAATAAAAGGAAAATAAAAATGGAGGATGATGGTGAAAGGAAATTGAAGCTTGAAGAAGTTGTAATCAAAGCCATTGTTGTTTTGAATTTGATGTGATGTCTAATCTTTCCTTATCAAAAGCTAGCATTTAATGGTGCTTATTGCCATGGGCAATGTCCCCCCATTGTCAATAGATTAGTTGGCATTCTAAAAACTTTCAATGTTGAATCTAACAAAAATGGTGAAGTTTTCAACCCTAAATTGAAGCTTGGAAACCAAATGCCCTTGAGGAAGGTTAAAAAGATGTGAAACTGCAGTGTTAAATAAAACATTATTAAACATGTTTGCAAACATCTATTGCTATAATAGATTATAAACATTTATTTTTTTGGAAAACTCGGGTCTTTCCCTAGGGAAAGTTCATTATTCCCCGGGGAAATTGCCCTTTTCCCTAGGGGACATCTCCTTCTCCTTGTGAAAGTTAGTTTTTTTGGGGGAACTTCATTTCCTCCATGGGGAACTTTTCTTGTGCCCTAAAAAAGTTAATCCTTTGTTAGGCACATGGTTACCCCTGAAGAGCAACTTAAGCCCCTTTCTCCTTTGAAAATATGTTTGTTTGCTAGGGCAACTTAAGCCCTTGCTCCCTTAGAAACATGGTTGTCCCTCGGGGAGCAACTTAAACCTATTTCTTCCTAAGGCAACTTATGCCTATTTCTCCCTACGGCAACTTATGCCCTTGCTCCCTTAGAAACATGGTTGTCCCTCGGGGAGCAACTTAAACCTATTTCTTCCTAAGGCAACTTATGCCTATTTCTCCCTAGGGCAACTTATGCCCTTGCTCCCTTAGAAACATGGTTGTCCCTCGGGGAGCAACTTAAACCTATTCCTTCCTAAGGCAACTTATGCCTATTTCTCCCTACGGCAACTTATGCCCTTGCTCCCCAAAGAACATGGTTCTCTTTGAAGAAATTCAAACTAACTTGGACAATTGTTTTTCATCTAGTTTGTTTGTGAATGAAAAAGAGAATTCAGAAAAAGGTTCAAACCCAGAACCTTTGGATTGCAAGGAGATTCTAACGACTGCATTAATTTCTTTCTTAAAAATAACATAAGATTTTTTTTCAAGCATTAATCATTATGCAGCTGTAATTAATTATCAAATCTGATTTTTTTCCTATTAGGCATTGTACTGTATCATATTATAATTATGTCGAGTCCTATTGTACATTAAACTCAATGCCACTGTTTAGTGTTTGCCCTTGTACTGCTATTGACAACATTGGGATGTCAAAACTTTCAGAACCGGCCAATGTTGTATGGGTATTTGATGTTGTGGCTTTGATTCCCAGTTCCGATTATCTGAAAGTTTAAAATCAACGAACTGCCTACTCTGGTTTTTAAAAACAAGTCAATTCAGAATGGTTCTGGTTATTTGGAATATAGAGAACCTATGATTCTCATGAAAGAACTGGGAAATAATTGCAGGTTTCTGAGCAGTAGTTACTATTTATGATTATTGTTATTATTATTATTACTATTATTAGAATGGTTATATATCACAAACAGTTCTCTGAGTTGTTAGCACAGCAGTTATAGAATCAAAGCACTTCCTTAGTTATCAAGGGTGTTGGTTGCCATTTCTGATACCCACACAACACTGGAATTGACCGCCTTCATTTATGACGAACGATGTGATGAAATATTGTAGCAGTATGTTTTACTACATACCAAACCCTAGTCATAGTTTTGTGACAAGCACGAACTAAGTGAAGTTTAACCCAGCTATCAGCCCTTCCAGTCTCCATGAGACACTCCAACAAACAACTTGGACAAATTATGAAATGATTCATGAGTACTAATCCACACTAACTAAAATTGTGGGATTCCAATGTACTAACCAACAGGGTTATCTTTTTAAAATGAGTGACATACAAAAGTGGAATTTTTTTCCCTGAAAAATAGCAAAACGAATCAATTTTGCACTAGAAAAACACATATATCCAAAACTTTCCCAATTCTTTTGTCAAAGAAACAACAAAATTTGTCAAAGGAAAAATCACTACTCACCAGCACCTGTTGATGTGTCTGTCTGCATGCTCCTGTAACTGCATCATGGCATAACTAGAAAAACGGCCCCGTTGATTGTTCATGAGAACACCCAGTCTTTGTTTTTTGGTGGCAAAGTGTAGGGTAAGGCCCTAGGATGAGGGCATTACTAGAATAAGGGCCTGCACAAGGCAATAGTTGAGTGCGGACCTGATGCAACCTGATTCTGTTAACGCCCTTGTCTGAGGGATCTACCTCTTGTTGTAAAGAAAGAGGCCAATACATGAGATCAAACAAGACAAACCTAGAATCAAGTGGTGAGGTAAACCTGTATGACTTTCATGAACCCACCTTGTAGATGGCGGGAAGTTTACAAAGCATAAGAACCTTCCTTGAAATGAAGTTATATACTATATACTCTTTATCATGGAGGTAAATTATGAAATCTACACCCTCCAAATGAATGACCGTTGGAGCCTGTCAAAACTTTACCCTTGTTCTCCTTCCCTCATTACTCAACCCCTCTCAACTGCCCTGCAATACCTTAGATTTACATTGAAGCAATGGACATAAACCCCACCCTTGACAACCCTTGACAAGGGACTGTAGTCTTACAGCAATGGCCAGGGTGAACCAGCGCTCAAGTTAGTACCTTCACTTTTTTGAGTGAGGCCTATTAGTAGCTATATTAAATCCAAAAATTGTTATGTTGAACTCAGAGACCTTGATTTAGCGGATGCATGGGATATTTGTAATATTTCAACATAATTTAAGTGGATTTTGGGATTTTCACCATGGTGCCAAAGTGGATGCTGGTTTACCCAAGACTTAGTGAAGAGGCTCTTATTTCAGAATCCTGGCTAAGGCATTTGCCTTCTCTCAGAAATTAAAGAAGATTAGACGTGCCTACATTTTTACATTAATTTCTGTCTCCCAGGTATTTACGGGAAACGCCATAGTATTCTTCATTTTAATCCAAGAAAAATAATGTACAAACGGGCACTGGAAGCAGCAGAGAGAAAAAGGGCGGAGGCGGAGGTAAGTGGGATTGTCATCTGGCATTCCCAGCTGTCTTTTCTGGATCATGGAAACCAATGATCCTCATCCCAGAAATTATTAAACATTGGCAGCAGAGGTGGACGGACTTGGGGAGGGAGTGACTCATCTGTCTGCTTCATTTGCAGGAGGAAAAGGAGCTGTTGACAAAGAGAAAGTTATCTAACAGGGGGGGTTTACATGATTGTAGAAAGCAACTGCAACCAGGTTAAGAATATGGGTACAGTAGTAAGTATGTAGGAGTCGGCCCTCCTTTCTCCAATTTGTCATATAGTTGTCGTTTCCTTGGAAGTCAAGTATTTCAAATCCTTCTTTCTGACAGTTGGTGGGGACAAAAAAAATTAAAATCATCACCTATGGTGCTTGATTGCCTAATGTGGCTTTTCTCATCAGAGGGGTGAGGTGAGGTGAGGTGATACAGAAAAGAAAGAAAGAAAGAACGGAAGAATCAATGAGTGTACTTAACCTGTATTTCAACCTGGAGGGTTGGGTACATTGGGTGCACCGGCAAAAATAATAATAATTAGAGCTTGCTATATACCATACCCTTTGAATTCACTTTCTGTTCAGCCTGACACAACTTTTTCCAGACAAATTATTGACAAAATTATGTTTGATAATAATAGTAAATATAATAATGAGTTTGCTATATACCTTACCATTTTATTCACTGTCTGTTCAACCTGGCAGAATTTTCCAGGCCAATTATTATGAAAACTATTTGTCAAAAATTCTTGGCCTCCTTGTTTCTAGAAAAAAGGATAATTCAAAATTGTGTGATACTTATTGTTTCTAAAAGCCCACAGTAATGGGCAGCATTGGGGACGGGGGAGATGGAGGGGGGACCCAGAACACACATGAGATGAGATGATGAATTTTAGTACCTATTTAGACACATGGGGGCCCCTTTCTCAGGAATTCAAGGATTCGGAATTTGTGCTGAGGTGTTAGCCCTTTGTAATGACAAAAACCTGGCCTCTTGATGTGAGCTTCAATCTTTGCATTTACTAAACTCCTTTCTTTCTTTGTGGCTTCAGAACCTATGTTCTAGAAGGGTAGAAACCTAGCTCTAGAACAGTCCAATGTTTCAGGAGGGCAAAAGGCCATTGGCAAGATGCCAACAAATTTTTTCTCTCCACTTTCAATTGCTGAATGAATCAACGAATGGGGGTTGCCACTTGGATGGGCGGAGGAGGTCAAGAAGCAAAGTAAGTGACATTCTCATTCTTTTTCTTCTTCACTCAAAATCATGTAAGCCATGCTGCTTACTTGACACTGCCTAAATCTATGTCCTTCACCAAATCAACTTTAAGATTTTTTAAATCAGCCCACCACCCTTTTGTACATACCTTCTTTTCATGACCTGCTTGTGTGATGAGACTCAAGTACACAAACTTTTCTTTGTTGCAGCTTTATTAGTAGTAGGCCATATGAAAAGAAGACCCCCAAAGTTTGGTCAAAAGTTTGGATGGCATCTTCTATATTGAAGAAGTAGTGTTTAAAATCAATGTCATTGGATAGAATATTGATTTTTATGCACCCCAAATATTTTTCAGTAAAATCAACCAGTAGTAAACTGAATGTACATGAGAAGAAGTCTTTTTTTGAATTATTGATTTATTATAAATTTGTAATCTAGCAAAGGTGGGATCATCTGTAAGCTGCTTTAGCCAAATGTAACCTAAAAATTAAACCCATTCAAAAAATCATTGAATTTATGACAAAAGAATTCCTAAGTTTGCAACAGTACAAAATTTCACACATGGAAACCAAAGGCTGATGAAAACCTCTAGGATTTATTTTCTTGAAGCAAGCTGCAAACATTGCCTTCCAAAATTGCTTCTCCACACCCCACCCCTTATATATGTACCCACTGTTCACAACCATATGTGATGAGGACAAATTTCTTGTTGCAGCTTTAATAGAAGGCCATTTGATAAGACTGAAAAGTTGGGTTGCCAAGGCAGCACCTGCTACACCCCGGATATGGTGCTAGCATAAAAAGCCAAGCATATACATGAGAACCAATAAGGTGAATTTCTTGGAGCAAGCCGCAGCATTGCCTTTCAATTTCTACTCCACACACACACACACACACACACACACTTGCATTTCATCACTTTTGCCTTGTTTTGGATTTGAAAAGCAATGGGGAGAGCGTCTGGAATCTTGATGGGTAAATGTAAGCGGTATCATATGTAGCCTGATATATGGATACATATTATACACATATATATTAAACATTTGTATCGCCACCATCTTTAGGGTTTGGGGACAGTTCTGTGCAACATTGCTTGAGGAGGTTCATTTACATCTTTACACTTCTTCATCAACAATTCTATTTGTGTTATGAGTTCCTCAAGGAGTCTTGCATATGAGTAAGAATTGAGTTGAATTTGGCCCACTTAATGACGCTAAATTGTAAGTAAGTAAGTAAGTAAGTTCAATATACAAGGAAAAGGAAAAAAAGCATACTCCAAACATGTACTTTGTTAAGAAAAATAATGCACACATCCCATCTATTTTGTGAAACTGTTTTTATGTAACTTGTTCACAAACCTTGTGTAAGTATTTTAGACTATGTACATGGCTCAGCTCACATGTATGTTTTGTTGGGTTCCTTCCAAGGGAAAAATAATTAGCCCACTACCAGATTACTACTGTGCCCCTTTGGAATAATTGGGAGTGAAATTGTGCTGCCCTTGTCTTTTGCCAAAAAGATTCGCCAAATTAGACACCACCCATTAGGTGGATCTGAATGGACCACTATGAATAGTGGTGTAGGTTACAGAAAAAAGCTGCTGATGGGTAACTAAATTATTGAACGGCTGGATTCTTCAAGTATCTTCTCTCTTCCCCACCCTTCCCCCACACCTGCCTGCATTATGTACCTATCTTTCCTGTTTTCATTTTCAAACAACCTTTTAAAAATTTATTGCTGCCAAAAGAACACACACCATTATTATCATTATGATCACCCCAACATACATTAGGTGCTTATGACCAGTAAAATTCTCCCTTCCCACTCTGCATATCCCTCTCTCTCTCCAGAGTCCAAAAACCCTCTTCCAGTCCCCCCGCTTAAAAAAACAGCTTCTCTGGTTTCTCACCAAGTATTGGGAGCAGGGCAGGGGGTGGTTTGTGGTTGTCTCGTCTCCTTTGCATATCCTTGGTTGGTCCCATTTGTATCCAATAAAATGGTGGAGGGAAGCATATACTGTGATGATAGTGGTGTTATTGTGGGTTTGATTGTTCGCCACCCATCTGATTTTCTTTGAGCTCCGAGTTAACTTATGTACACACACACACACACACACACCATGCACACCGAGCATGCAGGAAGAAGAAGACAAGGAGACCGAGACAACAACATGAAGAACAGGACAGGAGTGTTGTGGGATTTTGTCAGCCCCAACCCACCATCTTCACATCCCAGAAAACATGGAGCAAGAAGGAAGAAGTAGGTCACAAAAAGTAGTGGGCAAATCTGCACCTGAAACAACATCCTCCTATGGTGGGTCTTGAATACCAAATTTCAAGCCAGTACATCCTTAAAAATACAAACACTACTTCAATATGAAGAAATGATGCAAAGTCTGCCGACTATATATCAGTAGGTATTGAGTGGTTTTGTCTCTTCAATCTTTCTAATGAAAAACTACTCTTTTTCACTCTTTTCAAAGGCTTGTTGTTGGACACTTTTTAACTATCTTCAAGGAGAGCAATACTTACAACATGGTTGCTCAATTTTTTTCCTCAATCTCCTCCTAAGGAGTCAGAAGTTTGCCACTACTCCTTGGGGATTCAGTACCTGTACCAAGCTGGTATGAATTTTAAAAAAAGATCCAATACCAGTACCAGCTGGAATGTTCAAAAGTCGATACCTGCCCGATACTGGTTTGCACTTTGCAGCACTCGGCTGGCCAGATCCAATACCAGTACCAGGTGGGTATGCAATTTTTTAAAAAAAAGACCCTATACCAATACCAGTTGGTATGTTCAAAAGTTGACACCCACCCAATACTGGTTTGGAGTTTGGACCACTTTGGCTGGCCAAGGTTACACCATGATAACAACTAGGTTTGAGGGCTAATATGGATAATGTTTTACACCACACACTTAACATGATAGCTACTGATCGCGTTCAACATGGTTTGGTTTGGTTTGGTTGGGCAACCCCCTCTCAGCAAGTCAAGTTAAAATGGGGAAATATGATGGAAGTGATGTTTTGCAATCTCAAATTCCACACTACCTATAATAATGAGGGATTACCATATTTTAGTAAAGGTGGGTAATGTACTCCCAAGTTGCAGGTGGTTGTGTGAATTAATTCAGCTGTTGGCAGGATGTGGGAATTTCCAACCATCATTGACGTACCTTATTTGAAAAAAATTGAAAGGTAATCAATCCTCTTCCAAGGCTTAGTCATTTCAATTATTTTTCACCTTTTTTCTTTTTCTCTTTGGGGCCCTTCTCACCAGTTTTTTTTGGTAGGAATTTTCTTTTCCAGCCAAAGTGGCAATCATCCATAGGAAGATTTACAAACAGTGACGATCATCCCATCCCTAGGAAGATTTAGCCAAATCTGGCAATAAACCGGATATAAAGTATAAATCTTTGATCATTGTTCTGTGTTTTTTGGCTAATCACTGAAAATGAGATATAAAAACCTGGAAAAAATAATCTCACTTCTGACAGTTGAAATCCTCCAAAATCACATCATTTTCTAAATTTTAACAATTAATTTGGATTTCAGCCAAAATATCGCCAACAGAAATAAAGACTGCAAATTGTCACTCGTCTAGATAAAGAATTTGAGAAAGTGGTCAAGCATTAGCTCTGGTATTTTCCCTTATTCTAAAAAGAATTCCCATCAATTAAGGTCATCCCCTAGGAGTACACAAATTAGTGAAACCTAGGCCTCAATAACAGTCTCCCCTAAAATCTTTTCAGAAAAATTGTTGGGTTAGTGGGGAGGGTTCAATGCCCATACGGTAGTTGTATGTGAAGTGGGTAGTCAATGTCTGTGTGATAATCAAGTAAATATTGCTGTGGTGGAACTCCAAGTAATTAATAATTTCTTAAGGTGGAAGCATTTCCTGTCTTCATTCATGCCTGGATGATATCTTAATATCTTAAGCTAAACCAAGGTTCTACATGGTTCAAAATACTATGAATTTAAAAACATATTTGTACAAGGATTCTTGGAAAATTGCAGGATTGATAGATTGCTATCTGAAATTGTTGGAACAAATATGTTAATAGATATGAAGTTCATTTCTAATATGATTGAAATCAGGCCCAGCTATTCACAAACATCACACCTTATAACTAACACTAACTATTCAAAAATGAAAGAGAACAAAAAGGGGTAAAAAATCAAATAAAAACCTGATGGCTAGAACCATCACTTGGAAGACAAAAGGGAAGGCCAAAGAACCGCCAAAAGATGCCAGCCCACAAGAACCAAAGAAAGGAGAGAACTAGTCCCTCATGTGGGAGGAAATTATTTCACCCACACCTTTTTATTGTCGCATGCATGCAAATCATGAGATTTAATAGTAATAGAAGGTATGAAACAAGCATTTCTTGCCAACACAATCTTCCTCTCTAGAGTAAAGGCTAAGGCACAATGAAGAGCAATATTAACATGTTGCTTGAAAAATTGAATGTAAAAAGATAAAGACAAATTATCTCCCGATTATCTATCATGAAAAAGACAAGCATACTCCTTGATGAATCAATCCATATCACCCCTAGGTGCATTGTGCACCTTCATGGCCATTGGAATAAAGTGGTGTCTCTCATGAAGCCCTCTATACTTGCATATATTAACAATAGTGCTAAATTTTGCAGTTGCACCTACTGGTCGATTAATGACACTTGTACCCATTGTCTTCTGTGTTGGATTATTACTCATCACATTTGCAATGAAAATTTGGTCCTTGCGAGTCATGTAGAGATCAGTTCATAATGAAACTTTTGACATAAAGGTGTACCATCACTTTTTTCATATAACATGTCCATTTTCTTTCAAAAAGGCATACATAATGTCTTTGATTGTGTCATGTGTGGCTATCTAATGACCTTCAAATGGACAACGTGTTAGATGTGTGCCATATGTGTTTAACTCATGTCCACACTCACAACATATGAGAAAACAAAATGTCGAAAGTTAAATCAAACCAAGACGAAAATGCAGTGTTACAATGAAAATAAAAATAGAGTGTGCAATGCAAAATAAACAAATAGATGACTTAACAATCAACCATAGCCCTACCCCCTTGCCCAAACAATACCTTCAATGTTAAATTCATGTTACAAATATTTTTGATGTTTTTAACTAACTAAAGATATACCCCTAACATCCATCTATTAAGGAAGGAAGGTTGTTTGTTTTGATTTGTCACATGAAGGCCTTCAAAAGCACAATGCTCCCCCACCATCCTTTTGGTATCCTTGGAAAGTTGTTGATGAGTAGGGATGCATCGAATGGTTTTGTAATGCAAGAGATTTTGAATGTTGATTTTTTTCATTTAAATTAAGTGAAATATTTATAGCAAAAAAAAGAAACTTGGATGCACTCTTGATATTTTTGAAAAGTCCTCGATGTGTAGGGTTTCATGGAGGTGATTTTATAATTATTACTAGACTTAATTTGCAAGAGATACTAGATTTTGAGTATTTTTTTATTGGAAATTTATTAAAATCTGTTTTTTTCAAAATTTCAAACTTAGGGTGAAATAAGGTGTATCATTTTCCCTTCCAAATTTCATTCAAGATTATAGTTTGTGCTCAATTGCACATGCCACACTAGTCTTACTATTAACAAAGGTAGTTTGTTTGTTTTGTTTGATTATTTTATAACGTTTAAATCTTTCAAACCGCATGGCTCATGGTGGTGTTTTGATATTGTTGAAAGCCCACAATGACTACCTATGAATGCATGAAGGTGATTTCATAATGTTTACACATTGCAATGTATGAGCTATTGAATTTGAGTATTTTCATGATTAAAAATTCAATATGAATAAAAAAAGTTCAAAATTTAGAGAATTGGGGGTGTGAAGCTAATGTTGAAAAGCCATAATATTATGTGCTTTCATAATATGCAGACCTATGCTGCAGGAATGATTGAATTTTAAGTAATTATTTTAATGAAAATTTCAAATAAAAATGAAAAATTCAGAAAATTGGATTTCACACAAATGTATATATTTTGTAAAAATATACAATGTGTGCTCAATGGCAGGGCCATGCTAAGAACATGTAAGTAAGTACATGAGAGGTCTTAAAATTGAGTCAAAATAGTATCATTAGTATCACAATTTAGACCTACCACTTTTTAAGAAATTTGGCATGTTGAAAACAGAAGAAATTAATACAGAACTATAGTTTTCTTGGTTTTTTAATTATCAGAAAAAACCCCCACACATAATGGGAAGTTGGGAGAGGGAAAAAAAAGAGATATATTTTTGGTCAGCCACATCCTTCATAGGGGGTTGACATCCTAGGCCCAGAGGACCGTTGCAGCTTAGAATAGGTTCCTAGTCTATATAAGCCCGGCTAGAATAGGCCCCACACAAACTCCTAGTTCTAGGTTCCTATCCTAAGGTACCTAGCCGTTCTGGGCCTACCTACTCCTGTCCCCCTTAATACCAGCATCAAATTTTTGCATGTCACAATGAAATAAAATAATGCTACGTCCCTCCCTCCCTCCAAGGTGAAATGCTTTTTCTACGTGTATTTTAAAACGTTTTCAGCCTTTTTTTAGAGCTAGCTAGTCCTAGCTTCTATAGGAATATATTCTGGTGGCGTTTTATTTTATGAACAGGAAAATCTATAAAGAGGAGATTGATCTTCTTCCCCAATTTAAAATATATATAAATTTGATTGAACAGTGAAATTGCCCCAAAATAATGTACCTAATTAAATTGTGAACTATTATTGTGTTTTATTACTATAAATGGTTTTGGGAACCTTGACAATGAGTTTCAAATCAATCCTCTACTTAAGTTAGTTGGTAGTAAAACATGACTTGAGTGCCGAGTTTGGGTATGCAAATTCAAATAATGTGAAGTATAAATATTTGGACTTTTTTTTCCTTAAAGGGGAGGAGCTGAAATTTAAATTTTCAGTTTTTGCTTTTGCAAAAAGTGGGAAATGTTTCTGGAAAAAAAATTGGAAAAGAGGGAAAAATTTCCCTGAAAAGTCATACAAAGCTGTGAAAAAAAAGCATAGAAGGAAGTTATATATTATAATATTTCGTACAAAAATGATTAATTGAACAGATATCAGAAGTCACACTATCACATACCACCTTTTAGTTCCACAGAAATATAGATAAAAAAAAGAACTGGATATCATGCATTTGATAATTTCCATTTCATTTTCTAAGTTCAAAAAGTTTTTGAAAATATTTCCACCGCCAAAAATTGCAAAATACATAAACTTCCCCAACTCAACACAAATATTTTCATTTCATTAAATGCTTTGCAATTTACCCAAAAAAAAAGAAGGGCATTTGTTTGGTTCCCAAGTTCCTCCCGCCACTTTTTTTTCTTTCTTTTTTTCAGATTTGGCTCCTTTTATTTGTTCAGGTTGAAATGGATTGTCGGAATGATTGGAACCCGACAAGTGCAAGCGAATTGCTGGGCCAAGAATAACCAATGAAACTCATGTGTCTTCACTTCATTTCATATATTTACAAACCATCGGATGTTTTGTCCACCAGGGTGACTACAAGGGATAATAGCAATAAACTGGAAATGACCTTGGCTCACATATTCATTCCCCACAACTAGTGTGCAAACTGCAAACACCTTAAGGGAGCTGGGTCACTCTTCTGAACAATCTGCTTGTAATTTCTTCTCTTGTTTGTGAACCAACACAATGTCTGCTTATAAACAAGCATCCACTGACCACAAGAAGAACTTGTAAGAAGCCAACTCCAAACTCCAAACTCTAAGGGTGCAGTACTAAACGGTTCTACAAACAGGACTTTCTTCACCTACTAGCAAAGGAAGAGAATCCAACCCAATCCTTGACCTCCCAAGTCATCCAGGGATTGGGGATTTAACATTGCAAATTATAAATTGGAACCATATTTGAGAATACTTATATACTTATGGGGCCATTTGAATTCCCCAACACTTGGGAGTTGGGGTCGTTAACTCAGCAATTAGTAGAAAGGATCTGTTTGTAGTAACATATGTTGCAATGGGGGACAAGGGACATTCAGGTCTATGATCATTCAATGAGATGTCCTTGTTTGAATATCTTCAGTTAATTCATAATAAGTAGGGTTGGGTGATATATTATTATATTAGGTATATTGGTGATGGATTGTGTGTTGTTGTGATGGGGTTCAATGGTCAAGAGAGATTTCTCATATAGGGTGGAGAAATCCATGCCCCTCCAACAAAAACCACAAGAAACTACCCTAAGTTGTAAAGTACCACACCTCTAAAATTTTCATGCTGAAACTCCTTTGAGCTTGACCAACTCATGAGCATCTTTGCTTCACAAATTCTCTACTATAGGGTGGTGCTTGGGCAATTCTTGCACAGGATCCTGGAATCATATAGGTAGTAGTCACCTCCCCAAGATTTTTTTTTGATGTCATGGTGCATCGATGAGGCTCTTATTAGCCCTATATAGGATAGATTAGCCACCAGTTTCTTTTTCCCTAAGCCATAGAATTCAACAAGTACATGGTAAATGGAACCATAACGTTTCCAATTCTCCCACAAAGTCAAAATGATTTTCTAAGGCTTGGAATTGGTAAACAGTTGGATGTTGTGGTGGGGTTTTATGTCATTTGTTAAGTGTAGGGTAAAGCCCAAGGGTAGGGCTTGTGCATAATAAGGGCCTGCGCTCAGCAGGGCAGTTGCATGTGCGATTCCAATGAAGCCCATGTCCATGTGACACCACCCAACCATCCTAGCAAAAATACACTAGATAATCGGTATTCCCTCCAATTGCACTAAAATAATCTCAGCAGGTCATTACATAATATGTTATGTGTATAATATAAACTTGGTACAAATTTTGGGATTTTGTGAAAGTTGGAGTTGTCTTCTCTTTGTTTACAGTCAAATAGAATTTTCAATAGAATTCTATTTCAATTATCCAAACTTCAATGAAGGTTCTTGAAACCTAATACTTGTTTACAACTCTGATAAATTTTTTTGAAAATTCAGAATATGTTTTCAGATGTCCTCTTTTAGGGTTGGTTTTACATATTCTCTGATGAGTGAAATCGAAAGATGTGCCCCCAAAATTCCAAAGTGCAAATATTTGGACAAAATTGAATAACAAATTAATGTGATGAAGGATGTAAGTTATGGCTACCAAAGTCAAACATATATTCAAATCATGCTTGTTACATGGCATAATTACATACAAATTTTTGGGGGGTTGAATTTGAAGGTGTGCTAGTTTCATGTCAATATTTATGATACATGAAATGGTTAAACACTTAAGACCACAGAATTAAGAATGTAATTCACAAGTCAACTACTTGTCCAATGGCTTTAAAACCTACAAAAAAATTTGAATCCAGGCTCATAAGAAGAAGTATGGCGGACAATTTGAATACCCAATGATTTAATTTGTGATATCTGTAGATTGTGAAGTAGGTGGTTAAAAGTGTGGTGTTTTGAACTTGGTTGGTTAAGTAGAATAACCACTAACTACCTATTATGTGTGTGGCATAATTACCAAAGAAACATAATTGCATGTTTCAATTGGCATGCTTAATTATGTGGAAACGTCTTTAGAGCAAGTCAATAACAAAATGGGCACAAATTGATGAAGGATGCTTTTTTTATTGCTTAAAGACCCACACCATGAGACGCCTTGCATTTGAAGATTCAATTATTTCCTAGGGGCAAGACATCCCTCATTGGCTTGGGTTGGATGTTTATGTGACCCACCCATCACTCATCCATTCGCATAGTGTGCACTATATACTGGAAAGCGGAAACCCGCATCGATGACTTAGTTCTGGATGAACCATTGACCGAGTTACCAGGGTTCAACCATGGTAACTTATCCTGTAAACCCTTTTGTTTTCAGCCTCTCCTACCTAAGTAACTAACTACCGGTGTAAGTGGGTAATGAAAGTGCATGTAGGGAATGTAAGTTGTCATAATGCAGGCATGTAAGTGGGTGAGGCACTTGATGACCACTAGTAGGTAGAGACATGTGGATGATCAGTACATAGCTAACCACTGTGGTTAGCTCCCATACACCATCCATTCTTTGCATGGTGTGCTGGTGAGTGCTTGGCAAATCTAGTTATCAAAGGGGGGGAGGGAGGGAAGGGTGGGGTTTACATTAGGGTTAGTTAAGGGTTAAGATAACTAGATTTAGATGCAAAGTTCCGACCCCACAATCCCCCTCTCCCCTGCCAGCCCCACCCCAAGATAATTATTCAGAAAAACGGACCCCCTATGAGATCGTCTTAGTTGTCAACCTAGGCTACAACAACCCTAACTTCACTTGCCATGCTTTTATTAATTATAATAAATAATAATAATCATATTTGCTACGTGTATAGGTAGGTAGTAAGTAACGGTCCTCACTAGACAGCCTACTTAGTTAGCATAGGTATGTTCAAGCTGAGGAAGATTTACCTTGTCGTGGGCTTCGTTAATTTGTTTTTACTGCCACAGAAATTCAGGCCCCTTCGTGATGTGGAAAATCCCTAAACATTGAATTAATGAGAAAATTCACTTCGTCAAATTTTAGAAAAAATACTTAATTTGTAGAAATTGCACCATTGTGGGGGTGGAATGCATACATACCTTTTACCTAGCCTAGTGGTCAAATTTTGTCAATGATTTTCTATTGTCTCAGATTTAAGTTTTTTTATTCATGAAAATTGAATTTTAAAAAAATTATGAATATGTACAAAATGAGTTGAACTCACTCACAAAGGGCTTACTTGGCTTGCCTGCTTGCTTTGTCAGATACATAACGTGAATATTTTGTCATTTTGGTCAAGGACATATTTATAGGTATACATTTGAATTTTGTGAAAAACAATGCATTTGGGGGGTGGGGGGGGTTTCCAATGTGTATATAGTCAGTTGTATTTGTGAAAAAGAGAAAGAATCCACTTTTTCAAATTTGTAGGAATATCAGGTGAAATCATCGAAAAACTAATGCCCCTGTTTTTTTGGGGGTCAATTATGCTTTTGGCAGAGGTACCTAGAAGGTACATAGTCTTTTTTTGTTTTTTGTTAACTACCCATCACCATAAATTATCAATAGGTGAAAGTTGAATGTGGGATTTTATTTTTTGGTGTGTTTTTATCTCCCAGGACCAAAAATGAAAAAAAAGAAAAAACGAAAAAGAAAAACTCACAAAGCAAGATGAATGAATGTGGCAGTGTGTACTTTTAACGTGAAAAATATGATTTTGACGCTTACAAAGGATTGCCACTAATTCGCCATATTTTAACAGCCGGTTTAAGCAGGTAGCCAAAAATATGAAAGAAGTTATTTTTAAATGACTTTCATATAAAATCTATAGCTAAATTCGGCTAAATCTTCCTGTGAATGAACTCCAGTTTGGCTACATCACAAAATGAATTTTTTAAATAAATAATTTTATTAAAAAACCTGCCTGGAAGGAAGTGATTTGGCTCATTTTCAACAGGTAGGTAGGTAGGTAAATTGCAGCACCACTGAATGAAGTGGGTAGGTAGGTTATGTTTTTTCATTAAATTTTTCTTAGCACACCACCATTCATTCCTTCCTTCCATCAAATTTTTTTATTTAATTACCGCAGTGGTGTCGTGTTTCTGGGCATTGCATTTTCTTTCTTTCTGCGCCGAGAAAGACAAACACAGAAAGAAAGAAAGAAAGAAATACAGAAAGAAAGAGAGAGAGAGAGAGAGAACAAGAGACAGAAAGAGAGAGTTTTGTGTGTGTGCTTGTGTGAGCGCGCGCGCGCGCGCTGGTGCGCGTGTTTTTTTTTTTGGGCAATTTTGGTGGAGATTTTCGTGTAAGATTGTTGTTGCTGTTTGTTGTTGCTGTTGTTGTGGCTCGTAGCAGTGTTTTTATTGTCTATCATGGGTTGCAAATATTGAGGCTAAATAGAACAAAATCGGCCACTATTCAACCTGATTTGCACTTGGGGGACAAACAAAAGGTTCCAAAGTTTGCTCTTGTTGAGGGAGGGAGGAGAAAAGATCGGTCATTTGTTTATTTGTTTGTTTGCTTGTTGTTGTGGGGAATTGTTCTAAAAGGAAGGGTGAATGGTGCATCACCATCATCATCCGTATCATTAGCTTTGTTGTTGTTGCTTTTGGATTTTTATTTTTTTGCAAGATGGATTTTTGTGTGTGTGATTTCGGGGTTAGGTAGTGCATTGCGCAGAGAATAATAGCATCAGCTTGAAAGGCTTTTTGAGCTTGCTTTCGAGTTTATTTTCTTTTCTTTTCGATAATCTTGTTTCGGTTTTGTGTTTGTTTGCTTCTTTGAGTAGGGTTGTTGGAGGACGTGTTGGGTTTGAAGCTATTGTGGATTTGGATTTGGAGAGGTTTTTTTCCCTTGGGTGCAGGAGCTTTGGTGGATTCCCAGACCCTCTTTTGCTCGGAAGTGGCTTTTGGTGAGTGTGGCTGATGGTGGGTGCTTTTTTTTCTGGGTTTCCTTGAGCTGCTCGCGCGAGAGAGCTCTCAGGAAGAAGCGGTGCAGAGCGGAATACAAGAGTTGTTCTGGCCATGGTGTTGGTGAGCAGGCTTTGTTGCTGCGGGGGGGCCTAGTGGCTAGAAGGAGAGGTGAATTGCATGTCTGGTAGTTAGGTGGTGGGTATTTTGCTTTGAAGGAAAAGGAATTGTGGGGGTTGAGTTGACATACCCAAAACCATCAGAGTACGTTCCTGTGATGCTCAAGGAAGGAAGCAAGCAAGCAGACAGACAGACAAGAGAGGTGAAAGAAAGAAAGAAAGCATGATTGTTTGATTGTAGAGGAATGTATTTGGGTGTGAGCATTTCTTTGGTGTCTGAGGAATGCATTATCCGTTTGGGTGAGGAGGATGATACAGGGCTAGGAACACAAGATAAGACAAGCCATACAACGAAAAAAATGTGGGGACAACAAAGCAAACTAATGTAATGCGGGGGGTCTTTGCGGGAAGAACAACAACAAGAAGGGTGGTGCATGCTGCTGCTGCTGCTGCCGCCTACTACTACTACTACTACTACTACTACTACTTTGGTTTTTGTCGCTAGCTGAGAACAACAAGATCTTGGGTCTAAGAAGAAGAGCACTTTTGCATTCGCACCAATTTGGAAGCCGTTTGCAAGAGAAAACAATCGGTTGTCATAAGAAAAACACCCAAACGAAAAGTGGCGATATGATGGCGCAGCAGTACCGGTGCTGATGAACTTCTTCTTCTGTTGGTTGGGTCGTCCTTGAAGTGTTGCCCCACAGATAGGGCGAAGTTTGGAAGTGCAAGTCCAGAGCTGGTGCTGCTATTTCCTCCTGTGCTTTACCAACAACAGGTATAGTCCATCTGCACAAACTCGCTGTGGCTCATGATGAAGTTCCGTGGTTTATCAGCAGGTGCCCCAAGTCATGGTGAGATTAGATGTCTTATGTAGGGCATTTTGGGGAATTGGTGCTCCCTGTGATTCCGTCTTTCTGTGAGAATCAGGTTGAGGTAGCACAGTAGCAGTCAGTTCGCCTTGTGCAGCACCAGCAGCAGGCAGGAAATAAAATAAGCTCCGTTTTTCTTCAGCTATAGGTCACAAGAGTTCTTCTCCCAAGTCTTGGCCACGATAAAAAAAAATTGCAAAGAAAATGAAGAAACAAATGTAATTTTTAGAGCATTGCATTGTACTGAGAGCTTTAGGGCTCCATCCCTTGTTCTTTGTACTATGTGTTTTTCAAGCAGGTTATTATACCAACTTGGAAGATGCAGAGAAGGATCTCTGCAGTTGTTAAACGCCAGACAGAGAGAGCACTGACTTTGGGCCACCCACCCACCATCACCCCCGTTTTCATCTGTACAGGAGTATTATCACCCGGCGAACGGGGCAGTAACATAGGAGTCTTGAAGCCACACCGCCAGCCAGGGATAGGAGAAAGAGACTGGGGGGTCAACACAAGAGAAACACAGAGAAGGATAGCTAGCGAGTCTATGCATGGAAGGCAGGGAAGCAGCGGGTGCTGGACCCGGTGGTAGCATGCAGGTATGAGTCTTAAGACTGTTCCATCCAGTACCATGCCAGCTTGTCAGTATTGCCCTAAAGCCCTAGTAAATCATCCAACCCCCCATGAGCTTTGTGTGCTTTTCTGTTTCTTCATGACCAGTGCCTGTTTTCCACATGGTTCTTGAGGTGCATTCTTTTGCATAGTATTAACAGTAGTAGTTGTTGTGGTGTTCATCGAAGCAACTCAGCTATCTGAAGCATGATGAAGGGTCAGTCAATTTACCTTCTGTTCCATTACAGCTTAAGGGGAGAAAGAAGAAGACATGTTGTTTCATACTCCTGTTTAGTATTCAGTGCTTGATCTATCTTTATATATCCAGACCAGCAGTGAATTGTTGGGTCTTCTAGCACTTGCAGTTTCTGCATAGGTTGAAAAACTGTGTAGTTGGGTCCTATTTTTTTCTGGTATGTCTTCTGTATTCTTTTCTTATCCAATGTCATATCTTCCTCACAAGTCAAGGTGCAGCTCAGAGGGACGGCATTTCTCTCCAGTCCTTGAAGAATCTTGTGAAGGATTGTGGTAGGCTTGGGAGCTGATGAGACTACACATTGTGCATAGTTGAAACACCATGAGCATTGTCTAGTATTGGTTGTGCAGGTCCCCTATGGCATTATGCAGCCACGGAGTGCAGGAATGGGAACCCCCCCAGGTGGCAGCATGGGTGCCACAAGCTCACCACAAGGCCTGCATGCACCAGCTGCCACACGGCCAGTGACCTCTATTTCAGGGATGACCCTTGGAACTACCAGTCCTTCAATGGAAAGCGGGCCCTCTGGTGCTGTTCCAGGCATGACTATGCCTCCTGGCACAGGAATGAGTGGAAGTATGAGTGGAGGGCCCTTGGGTGGGAGTGAGCCTGTAAAGCGAAAGAGGGGAAGACCTCGCAAGTATACCGGTACTGATGCTGAAGGTAATATAATTCCACTCGCTACTCCACTTTCTGGATCATCTCCACTAGTGGCTGGATCACCATCAACCCCCTCAGAGAGGCGAAGTAGAGGTCGACCTCCAGGTTCAGGCAAGAAGCAGCAGTTGGCAGCCCTTGGTATGTACCTGGCTTTAGTAAATTGTAATGTTGCTGTTCCTTCTGTGTTGATTGGTTCTGTTTCCTGCATGAATAAGGTAATGTAATGCAGGATACTGTAATGTGATGCTAGCGTCGGTACAACTGAGAAAGAGCTCTGTTGCCAGCAGTCGATAGTGTTTCTGATTTACAGTTTTTGCACTGGCTAACTTGGCATTAAAGAATTTTAAGGTTGACTGATGTTTGGAAGCTCACACTGCTCTTATGCTGGTGCCCAATTCTCCCAACCAGGGGTAGTGCTGGCAGGTTCAGCTGGCCAAGGCTTCACACCTCATATCATAACAATTGCAGCTGGGGAGGTTAGTATGTTCCTTTCAGGTTTGTTAGATTTTTAGGCAGTAAGTTTGAATGCTTTCAATACTATAGGTGCATCTGCTGTCATATGTCTAAACTGATCAGAATAGTGACTAAGTTGATTCACAAGCACCTGCAGGATGTTGCTTCAAGGATTATGTCGTTTGTACAGCACGGACCACGAGCAGTTTGCGTTATGTCCGCGACTGGTGCCATCTCCAATGTCACACTACGCCAGCAATCCTCATCAGGAGGCACTGTCACCTATGAGGTATTGTATATGCAGGAGATACACCTTCTGGGAAACATTTGTGAAAACCATTTCCATCTTCACAAAAAATAGTCACAAGCACAATGTCGAAGCCCTTTGCCATTTGTATTAGGCACATCAACTAGTCCTGACTCATAATATTGTTGGATATTTCATTTGAAACCTCTTTTTTCAACTGGTAGCTAGATGACTACTTACTCAATTACAGATAAAGATCATGTATTTGTGTACATGTGGTACTGGAAGACATAGATAGAGCTTGATGCCAATGGGTCTCTGCAATTCCATCAGATTTTTCCCTTGTGCTCTTGGAGTTCATGGTACCATTTTTGTAACAGGTATTTGTTGTGTCTGCACTTACATCAAGAAGTGATGTTCCATTGTGCTGGCAGGGTCGGTATGAAATTCTCTCTTTGTCAGGCTCATATCTTCTACAAGACACTGGAGGTGGAGCTCGCCAGCGAACAGGTGGGCTCAGTGTTTCTTTGGCAGCAACTGACGGCCGTGTCATCGGGGGCAGTGTTGCAGGCCTCCTTGTTGCAGCTTCCCCTATACAGGTATCTATGCAGGTGGATGGGGATGTTTGCAGGTGGGGTAGCTGTATGTATAAAACTGTGCTTGCCTTAGCCTCATTGTGGAGTACCCCAATTTCTGTTTTCATGTAACTGGACTTTTCTATCTGTGTAAGTCTGTCAATTGAATTATGATTTCTAGAAATGAATTTGATTCCCAAGTTGCTTTTTTTTTTTGTGCCCTGATACAGCAAATAGACCAGCACGGGAAATCACTCTTTCTGTTGCTGTTAATGCAGGTTGTAGTTGGCACATTTATTTCTGATCCTGGTAAAAGCATCTCAAAGCCTAGAGTTGAGCAAGAAACCTTTGTTGGGTTGTCACCAGCATCTGGATCTGGGGTTGCTACTTCATCTGGAACCCCACGACCACCTAAACTTCCAACACCAGGTCTGGTTCAGCTCTCTTAGTCACATGTTCAAAGTTTTGAAACTTTGAGGGTAGGTTAAGAAATGGTTCTCAGTTCTTTCCTCATAGCATTGACTATTGATTGAAGAGGCTTCAATGTAAGGAGATATCGGCTTAGGCCAAGGGACTAATTTTTCTGAGTTGGTTGGGGAGTCATCATGAGGCATCCATCTGCTGTGTCAAGGATCTCATGGGTATGCTCTGATGATGTATCAATGGAGCAGGAGGGTATCAAGGAGTTGGAGCACCAGCTCCCAGCAGTCAGTCTGGAGGGCAGACAAGCCCAAGTATGGGCATGTACCAATCTATGGGGGCTTGGACAAGTTCACAGCCATCTGCGGAAGTCCAGCGGGCTGACATCAATGCTCTTCCAGGTGGATAATATGGCTCCAGTGGCAAAAACATGCTAGCCTTGCTGTTTCAGACGGAACCCATATTGAATGTCATCCTTCTCTTGTCTTTCCTACTCTACTGAAAAAAAAAATGCCAGGCTGGGGGACAAGAGGAGGATAGCAGACAATGAGACTCCATTAGTGGAAACACATGGTTTTGCAGCTTAGACTGGGGTGATTGTCATTAGTGTGCAATCAAGCTCACATTTTTACCAATTCTCGGACACTCTCATTGCACTAGCCTTCAGTGGGTTCCATGAGCAGATGCTTTTGTACCTGCGTGGGTGAAATTTTACAAGTATGGGGCTCTGTCTACCAAGTTATCCTTTGGCAGGGGTGCATGTGCTGGCTGCAGATGTAGAGAGAGGTCAATCTCTGAAGGTGGAAAGGCTGTATTTTGAAGAGTATTTTGCTTTTTCTGCCTTGACTTCACATTTCTCGGAAATTTTGACTAGTTCTTGCCAGTTTTTAAATTCATGCTGGCCTCAATGGGTTGTTGCACTGGGGCTTTCTGTTGCACTGAGAGTTCCTGGCTGTCCTGTAGGACAAAGGATAGTTATGGGATGCTTCAACTACTGTAATCAAGGGTTCTCGTGTTGGTGGGATGGCCAGTTGCATTTGCCTAAGACCCTAGCCTCATAATCTCTTCCACATGTCCGGATATAGCACATGATTACCAGAAGAACTGGTCCTCATTTGCCATTTTAGAGGGGCCTTAGATAGCCCAATTTTTCATCATTTTTCTGTCGATACTCCTAGGCTTATTTTGTCGCTGGTGCAGCAGAAGAGAGTAACTCCAGACATGTTTAGTGAGGAGCTAGGAGCTTGGTGGACTGTTTTTTACTGTTGGCTTACAGCAAGGAACATTGCGATCCATGGGGAATGAATATGAAGATTTGGTTGTCTGTAATCTGTTTGGTTGCCATATTGTTGTGTCTTGTGTTCTGCAGGGGCTAACTAACCATTTGTTGTTAAAGTCTGAAACAATTTTGACAATTTTCTGCTATCTCTCTCGGTTGCAAATTACAGTGGCCCATTTTATGAATCCCAACAGATTACACTGACCACCCAAGAGTAGTAAAATTGTACAGGGCCATGCCAATTTGAGAGTCTACTGAAACCACCAGGTTTTCTTGTGCAAAGTTTTTCTTGTGCCCCAATCATTTGAGGTGGACTTAGCTTCAAGACAGGACAACTTCAATGAAAGTTGCATTTATCTTCAATATTTTCTTACTATTATCACAGTGACTCCAATGCAAGAGGCCTGCATTGTGAGCTAATTGCACCCATTGAAGATGTTCATATGGCGAGGCTGATCAGGACAAAACAAAAGAGAATTCTTTCAATTGACAAAAGTGGTAATGAATTGTAAAACTGGAATTGAGGGAATCAAATACCTGCCCAACACTGATATTGAGCCGCAGACCATTATTGGTCATGTTGAGAAACTGTGTACTCTGGTGAAATGGTGGATGTGGTGGACAAATGAACAACTAGCAAGTGGAAAAGGTATATGTCAGCTTTTGTGGAAAGGAAACAAGTGCCATTTCTTTTTATTTGCATTAATAAGCAACTTTAGTTGAACTTCTTTGGAGGTAGAAGAAACTTGTGATGGACTAGATTGCTCTTGGACACTTATGTCAATCTCAACATCCAATTCTGACATGTTTCAATTCCATTGGTTGCTTTGCTTCTTATGTTTTCTCGTTTGATGGAATCTTTGTTCTCTTAAGATACAAGTTTGATGTTTACAGGTCAAGGGAATGTGAATTTCAATTTGGTGGAATTGGTACCATGTTTATTTTGGTCTCTTTGTGCTTGTTTCATTGTTGTGAGGCTACAAGCTAGGTACATAGGTTAAAACACTTTTTGAAATATCCATAGATTTGCTACTAGGCTATACATGTTGTCAACACTTTTCTCTTTTTTCTTTATCCTATCAATATTCATAATTGCCTGTAATTGGCTTTTAAACTTGTTTATAGTGTGTCTAGGAAGCATGCACATACCATGTTCTCAACTTGATTGGTGTAACATAGTGTTAATGCCTGATATTTCCATGTAAATCAGTTCAAGGGTCTATGGAATTATGTCTTTTTGGCATCAATCTAACACCAAGTTAGCAAGTACTCATCCATACTTTCAAATTCACATTTATAAGGTAACTACATTGTGCAAGAGCCAAGATTAGGGTATGTTTCCAGTTTGACCCTATGCCTTAATAACACTAGATTGTTTTGTAATAGGATCTCATTACTGATAATGCGTCGTATATTATTTCCCCATAAGTCCTAGTTAGTAAATAGTCTTCAATACTTTAGAATTTGCCTATGTAAAATGACAACATTGTGCAAGAATTAATTTTGGAATATTTTCCTAATTTCAAATTATTTTTTAACATTAGAATCCTCGGAAGATGCTTTATTTGTTTTGTCTTGTCCCATTGACATCTCCCAAACCATAGTGCTTTTTGCATGCTTTTGGTACTATTTGAAAGTTTTCAATAGGTAAGCGTGCATCAAGGTGGTTTCATAATGTGTAGACCTATAGTGCAAGAATTATTGATCATTGAACAATTGAAATTTCAATAAATTCATAATTTAAAACTAAAAAATAAGGCACATTTTTAATATTGTTGAAAAGCTTTCGATGAGTAGGTTGTTATGGTAGTGACTTTGTAATTCTTAGACCTAAGAAGCAAGAAATATTGAATTTGAATAAATTTTCTAATTGAAAACTGAATAAAAAACTTAAACTCAAATGTTTAATGAAAATTGGATTTTAGACTCAAGTTGAAGTACATGTACTAATTGGATTGGTCAAGAAAATTTGACCCAACCTTAAAACTAAGGAGTTTTCTTTTTTTTAAGAATATTTTTAAACTCAAAATCACAAGGTATTTCATATTACAAAAAGCTTTAAACCCTAACCCAATGGATTTCTAAAAACCAAGAATTGGTCAAGATTGTTTCAAA